>Ga0209796_10000023_pt1 | contig 280297 bp, 334 predicted proteins | sample AgamicOrSfrz_FD_187167 | JGI IMG/M metagenome (GOLD analysis project Ga0209796, IMG submission 187167) | Agave microbial communities from Guanajuato, Mexico - Or.Sf.rz (SPAdes) (version 2) | ecosystem: Host-associated > Plants > Phyllosphere > Phylloplane/Leaf | place: Guanajuato, Mexico...
CTGCGGATGCACCGGTGTTCTTGGCAGGGCGTGAATATACGCTTCCCGCCACGAGCATTGATCTGCGAAGCATCGACAGTTCACCTGGCAACAAAACGTTCTACGTGTATGTGCGTCTAGCGGTAAAAGGCATCGAGTATTATCTAACGACCACGCCTGTGGGTCCGACGATGACACAGATGTACATCGGTAAAATCACCACGATCACCACACAGATCTCAACCATTGAGATTTCGAAGAAGATCCGTGTTGATACCTTTGAACTGTCACCAACCCACATCGGTTCCGCTATCCCAACGGGTGTAGGTGTGCCGTCACAGGTTGGTGACTTCACAGGTTGGCTGGTGCCGTATATCCGGGCGAATCGTAAGGTGCTTAGGTTTGGCGCCAATATTGACTACGCGTCTGAGTTTAAGATCAACTTCCGCACAGGTGTTGTGTCGGTTGCGATTCAGCAGAACGGCTATACGAGCTACTCACGTCCTGTGACCTGTTATGAAAGTGGCGAGGTTTGGGATCCAGGTATCACCACCCCGATCACCGCGGACACCAACGATAACCTCGTATTTGTTACACGCACTCACACCTTTGCACCGATTGCTGTGAGCAGTGTTGATAAAGCGAGCTATTGGTCTGTGGCGATTGGTAACTTCTCTGGGCGGGATGCTGCGAACACCGTTATCACTCAACCTACGCGGGCTAACGACTACACGGCGACCATTCGCATGATAGACGGCCCGGGCGGTAACGGAGAGTATGCGTTCGATCTGTTCGTTACCATCAACTAAGACGGCATAAGCAAGGCCTGGCTCTCCCTCGGGAGAGACCAGGGCCTTTATGCCAATTATTGTGGACCACCTGTTTGCGAGCCACCTGATTGTACGCCACCGTGACGATGACCCATCAGGGAGATACCGCCACCGCGCACATCTTTCTGTGCCGTGATGGCACCGGTTGTGGTTGTGTCGCCACCAGAGTGTTTGATCGGACCAATCAATTCAATACCACCCGGGGAGTTAATCCGTGTTGTGTTGGTATCGATTGAAACCTTTTGCGTGGTGAATGCAATGCTATTGTTCGCCTGCACGATCCAGTCTTCACAGGTGAACAGAATCTTCTTCTTCGCGGTAAGCTTAAAAGTATCCTGGGCAATGATCTCCACGTTCTTCTTGTCGATCTTGAACATGGACTTATCGGTGTTAATCATCTGCCACAATGCGTTGACCGAATCCAACACAATATTGTTGTCCAGGTCATCCGCAATCGAGAACTTGCCTTCACCAAAGTCAAACTTTGCCGTGTACTGCACGACTTCACCGTTGGCTTTGGAGTTGGACATCATCATGTGCTTCTTGTGCGACGACCATTCAATGAAGTACCAATCACCGGAACCGATCTCTTTGTTCTCTTTGGTAGCAGGGGAACCCGAGATCGCAATGACGATGGTTTCTAAGCGACGCAGTTCATCATCAAGCCCGGTTTCACACCAATAGTACTTGTCTTCATCACCGACCCGCCAGACTTCGACCCGTTCACCTTTTTGGACATCCGGTGGGGTGACACGGTTAGAGCCATGGGGTAACCAGATCGCCGTCACCGTTGCATCGTTAACTACCTTCTCCTGGACCTGATCCCCTTCAGCGGTTTCACCTTTATACTCCACTTGCTTAGGATCCACTTCCACCTGACCAGACATGTACGGTGACATTTCACGCAGGACAACCTGGATCTCCCGGGAGTTGGTGGATTTAGCGGCAGCCACAATCCCCATGGAGTGGATGTGCAGCACCGAGATGTTCTGTTGCGGTTGTGATTGTTCCATGCTGAGGACCTTAATGTTAAACTATACTGACGTTTCAGATTGTATAAGCTAAATTCACACTTACCCAAAGGACGTCAACATGTCAGAATTCGTAATCGGTTATGAAGCACAAGCACTGCCTTCGTGGTTGTCTCAAGCCATTGCTGCAGGTACGGTAACCGTTAAAGGTGATTCCGTCAGTGACATACAGTACTACACCGTAAATGGCGTGACGGCAGGTCCGGAGCAACGCCTGGTGTTTGACGGCACGAGCATAACCGTACAAGGGTAACCAATGCGTATCAAATACATTGAACTATACAATTACCAGCGCTTGAAGTCGAAAGGACTCAACCGCATCAAGATGACCTTTGACGAGATCATTCAGGTGATCATCGGGCCAAACGGCTACGGTAAGTCCAGTTTGATGCGTGAGCTGTCACCGCTTCCACCGGATAACAGTGATTACATCAAAGGCGGCACCAAGCACGTAATCCTGGAACACAAAGGCCAGACCTACGAGATGTTGTCCTTAGCCGGCTCACCAAGTCGTCACTCGTTTAAGTGTGGCGATGTGGAGCTGAATGCGTCCAAGAACCTCAGCGCACAGAAAGAGCTGTGTGAAATGCATTTCGGGTATACCAACGAAATCCATGAACTGCTGCTGGGCACCGTGAACGGGATCTCCTTTACCACCATGTCACCGGCCAAACGTCGTGAGTGGCTGATGGCGTTGTATCCGAATGACCTGACGTATGTCACCTCGTTGCATGACCGCTTTAAAACCATGCTACGTGACGCTAAGGGCGGGATTCGTACCAGCTCAACCCATTTGTCGGGTTTGTACGATCAACGCGGTGCAGGTACCTCTGTGGACGAAATGCAGCAGCGTATCGATACCTTACAGTTGCGTCGTGACAAGATCGCTCGTTTGGTGTCTGAGCAAATCTCTACCGAGAATCACCAGGGGAATATCGACCGGACCTTTGTGGATCTCAAGACGCTGGTCAACCAACACCGTAACCCGATTGCATTGTCTCGTGATTACCGCGATCATGAACACATCGTGGATCTGATTAACCAAGCTCAGGCTGATTTACAGCAATTGGAGTATGCGCATCAAACGCACACCAAAGAGCTCAGCGAGTTAGCCAACAACGAGGTGTTCAAACAAGCCGCTACAGCAGAAGACAAAGAACGTCTTGAGCAACAGCAGGCCGAGCTCAATGCACAGATTGAAGCGGATCAGAATCGTTGGCAGCAGGCGAATGAGTATTATCAGGCAGAACCACTGTGGGGTAAGTTGACGGGGCTGGAAGAGTTTACCCAGCGCAACCTCGTGAACATCGCCAGTGAGTTACTGTCTGTGCTTGCCAGCATGACCCCGATGGATAACCGTGAAGTGACTATCCGTCAGTATGATTCCGTGATGAAGCTCAAGTATGAACTGGGTCCACAGATTGAACGTCAAACCGATATCGTGACTCGCATTCAGCATAAGCTTAAACATCTCGATTCAGCGGACCGTACAGAATGTCCTGAGTGTCATCATCGTTGGTTACCGGGTGTCAATCAGCAACAGATTGAAGACCTGCGTCAACGGGGGATTACTGAGCAAGCCACCCTGGATTCATTGACTGAACGCTTTAACAAGTGTGAGCAGTATGTTAACACCTACAGCATCTGGTATACCGGTGCCGTAAACTACTCACGCTTTATGGCGGGTCACTCAGCCTTGGAGTCACTCAATGAGTGGTTGCTGGAAATGGATGTGTTGTACACCAAAGGCAAAGAGCTGGCAGGTACCTTACCGGGTATGCTGGAAGTATTACCGGTGCATCATCGCTTAACGGCAAACAAGGCTGCCTTAGAGCAGCTGGCAGGTCGTTTAAAGATGTTTGACTCAGATGCAGTGGAATGGCATAAACGTCGTTACCAGGAGCATGAGGATGCGTTGAGTGCGGTGATCAACAAGCAGCGCGGCGTGAAGCTTGACTTGGCACAGTTACGTCAAGATCTGGCTACCGCTGAAGATGCTGAGCGTATGGTGGCGAAGATTGCGGGACACAAGGGGTATATTCGTCAGCAGGCGTCTGCGTTGGCGGAGCAAACCTTGACTCGCATTGCCAACACCGAACATCAGGTCTTAGGCGAAGAGCAGCGTGCGTTGACCACCCAGCTTTATAACGTGCGTTCACTGGAAGGTACGATCACCAGTACTGAGCAACACGTTGAGATGATGAAGCAGCAAGAAGAAGTCTTGAAGCTGTTAGTGAAAGCTACATCGCCAATCGAAGGTGTGGTGGCCGAACAGCTCTCTGAATTCATTGCCTGTTTTATTGGTAACATCAACGTGGTGATTGATGAGCTGTGGGATGAAGTCCTGCAGATTCGTCCGTGCAGTATCGAAGAAGGCAGTCTCTCCTTTAAGTTCCCGCTGCTCTCCGGCGAGTACCAGTGTGAGACCAATGACATCTCTGAATCCTCCACCGGTGAGTCACAAGTCATCAACTGGGTATTCCGTTTGATCCTGATGGAATACTTAGGGTTCGAAGACTATCCGTTGTACGGGGATGAAATTGGGGCGAACTTCGATGAACGTCACCGTCCGAAACTCATGGAGTTCTTGAAGAAGTGTGCATCGTCAGGCAAGTACAGTCAGATCTTCTTGATCTCGCACTACATTGCCCAACACGGCGTACTGACCCATGCACAAGTGTGCGCGTTGTCAACCGACGGGGTAGCCTTACCTGAACGTTACAATGAACACGTTGAAATATCGTAACGAGGGCTGCGGCCCTCTTTGAGGGCTTAGCCATGATGCCAGAAGTGCGCGAAGAGCGTAAAGCAGAATTAGTTCAGGTCATGAACCGTTACCAGCAGATGGAGTTCTTTAAGAACATCACTGCCGTACTGGCTCGGGTTTATGATGAGAAGTTTGATCGGGCGATTCACCTGTCTATTGATCAATTGGCTGCTAACATGGAATCCGAGTACAACCTGCGTATTCGTAACATGGCAACTGCTAACCCCAAAAGCAACAACCTGCACTTGTCTGCTGATCTGCTCAGTGTGCAGTGTCATGCAACGCGCGGTGGTGTCTCTGTTGAATTCTCTGAAGAATTAAAACTCATGCAGACCGGCCAGTCTTCTATTAACATCGGACACTTCATCAATTGGAAGACGATGAGTGACGGTGGGATCAATCACATGCTGGCGTACTTACGTCAGAAAATCAGCACACCCCTTTGAGGTAGTAGAATTATGTCTGAGAAGAAAATGAGTGAAGGTCGTCGTAAGTGGAAGATGAACGCCATCGCCTTATTAAAGCCTCTGGTTCTGGAAGGCAATCACATCTCTCGTCGTATCGCGGTGAAGCTGGTTAAGCCCACCAATGACTGGGAGCGTCGTCAGCTGGATACCCTGCGTGGCCAGGCCAACAAGATCATCCGTCGTGAAAACACCGAGCCACTGCTGTACGCAGCATGGGGGATGTCGCTTGAACACCCGGCCATGGCCACTGTAAAGAAAATCTCAGCTGCTATGAAAGAAATCAATCCGCATGGCTCTCCGTTTGTAATGCCGGAACGCCTGAACATCCGTGGCCTGCAGGAAAGTCCCGAAGCAGTGTACCACGATGGACTGGGTAATCCACGTCAAGTAGAGCCCGGTGAAGTCTGGGCACTGCGTTCGGGTAACTTGCACCAGTTGATGTTTATCGAAGAGGGCGACACGTACGTACTCTCTTCGCCAATCAAGCCTGGTCATATGGTGGACGCTACGCCAGGTGAACGCTTTGATCGCCACTCACACATTGGGTTGGCACGCATTGACTTCGTCGGCATTAAGCCGGCGACTCAAACAGCGGAAACAGTTCTTTCTGACACCGTGATCAATTTGATGCGTAAAGAAGATGCGCTGGCATGCAAGTCTTTGAAGAGAGGCGACGCCTATAGCGAAGAAGGCAGACTGCACGTCTACACCGGCGAAAGTAACGAATGGTTGAAGTTGGACATGGTGGCCAATCGCAACAACCCACATGTTCAAGCGATCATGCCTAAGCCGGATTCTTTCAACGCCTGCGGTGTGCCGCCACTGGTACGCGGTAAAGCTAATACGGTGGAAGAGCTACCTGACGTAGCTGAGCAGGGTGATCTGTACTATGTCGAAGAGCTGAACTTCGAACCGATCGTACACAACGGCACCGACTGGGTAAGTAGCTACCCTCCGTTTGAGGTCGTTAAGAAGTGTCTGCCGCCTGCAAAAGGTCAGCGTCGTATGCAGGGCGGTCAGGTTGAGTTTTGGGACGGTACACAGTGGGTAATGTCAATGGATGATACTGAAGAACGTAAAGTCGCGGTGTTTGATCCTGAGCGTCAGAAGAAACTGTCTGTGTGGCAGCGTCTGAAACGCATGGCCGGCTTTAAATAATTTCAGTACTACATTACCTAAGTGTGTGCGTTCAGTAAGTCTAACGGAGGGTAATGTATGTTTGGCTACTTAACCATAGCCTTTCTTGGACTGGAAGCCTCGGTCCAAGAAACCATTCAAGCGACGAACTATGCGCCGACTTTAACATCGGTGCATTTCTTAACCGCTGCAGTTGAGCGTATCCGGTCAGACGAGCATACGTCGCTGGATAAGCTCTTTGAGTATATTCACACCATTGCACCAGAGCTGCGTGACTGGCCGTATGAAGCAGATGACGATTGGTTGTTACTTGACAACCTGACGTTGTTTGCCGGTCAGATAGAGCGAGTGATCACTCCCATGATTCCACCAGGGGCGATCCCCACCTATCACAGTCACACGGATGATTCAATCACCTTGACCATCCGATTACTGCAAGACACACAGGTCCCCTTCTACCCGCTGTAAGGGAATGCAAGGGAATGTAATTCTTAACACGTTGGGTAACATCATTATGCTAGATGGCGAATTGACAGAACAACCTAAAACGGAATCGATCACGCTTAAGCTGCGTCGGTTTTGTGCGGAGCTTTATGTCCGGCTGAACCAAGTCGACAAAGAGTATAACCGCTGGCTTACCATTCACTATCCTGATTACGAGCTGGTAGTAACGCAGCAGCGTTCACGTGCAATCGGGATTGCCATGGCCGTCTATAAAGAGGTGACAGGGCGTGAGTTGGAAGACGAAGACAAGCGTCGGATACTCGACTGGATGAGAAACCATCCGTTCGTCATACTCGACCAGCAGCTGGCAACGGAGATCTTTTTCCGTCTCCACACCAACGTGCCTTTCTGCGCATCTGAGCTGATTGAGGCACGAATTGTCTGCGAACCTTTTAACTACGAACTGGTGATGTACAGCGCTGTGTGATAAATGATGTAGGAGGACCTATGCCTAGGGTCATTGCACAGTGCATGATCACGGTGCCATCTTTACTAGGGCGTTATGCGCTTTTCGGCCTGACACCTGAACAATTGATCGCCGTAGCGGTCGATCACATCAACCGGGGAAACGTTGCCTATGTGGAACATCCCGAATACGACCGCTCAGGTTGTGCCTTTAGTGATACCGTGGTGGACCTGGCTGTAGAGATCATTGCGCAATTGCCGGCGGAATTCGAATCCGATTATGACCGGCTTGTCGTTCTCTATAACTCAGGTGCCGCGGTGTTACTCTCTCTGGAGTTTACTGATGCAATTGACATCGAACCCAACCACTGAATTGGCACGGGTGGTTTGTGTGATAGAGTGCAAAACAGCTGACGAGCTGTTAAAGCAACATTGTGCCAATGAAAACAAAAGTTGGAACATCACGTTTGACGACCTGATGAATGCGGTCACGTTAGTCATGGAAGGGAAACATCGGTCTGCCTATGTAGCCATCGAGGAAGCCATTGGCATGCCATTGTTTCACCCCCTGCACTACAACAACGACACATTCTCTCAACCGGCGATCGACCTGGTCGACGGTATGGCGATGGCGCTCAAACATGCAATGCCCAGGGTGCACCCGAATAAAGAAAACATCATCGTTCGCTGTAACTACTTACAGGTGACCGACAAGTGGTTTGTATTCGACGTGCTTTTACAAGAACCAGCTCTAGATGAGGGGAAAGTAACCGTTTATCACTTCTAAGAAAGTGACCCAAACGCCGTGGAGACGATAGGTTAGTTGTTTTTGTCTCCACTCAAAATATCCACGACTTTGGTGAAACACAGAACATGAAACCAATTCAGCGCATCCTGTTGGCATTTATCCTGACCTTGTTGTCAGTCGTTACAACTACCGCTGTGGCCTCAACCGCCACCAAGCAAGTTTCCTTTAACCAGGCTGGCTTCGACAAGTACAAGAAAGTACTGTATCGCGTAAGCCAAGAAACCGGCGAGTCAGCAACGACGCTTGCTGCATACTCCTCCATTGAAACAAACATGCGTGCAGACGTGTGTAACCGATCGGGCAGTGGTGCCTGTGGGTTAACCCAGTTCCTGCCGGGAACGTGGAATGCCATGTTGAAACAACATCACCGCAAGTATGGCTTGAGTAAAAACGTATCTCGTTCTAATGCTTACGCTAACCTGGTCATGACGGCCGAGTACATCAAGTTGAACCGTGCGTTCCTTGAGAAAGCGTTAAAACGAGATGTCAGCCCCTCTGAAGTTTACCTGGCACATGCATTAGGCCCGGGCAATGCCCTGAAGGTCTTACGTGCTAATCCGAGTAAGAAGATCACCGCGGTACTCAACGTACACCGGGGAAATAACAACCTTCTCTACTCCAAAGGTAAAGCTCTTACCGTGGCCCAGTTTAAAGCCAACATGCAACGAAAGTTCAGCGTTCACAGCAGTACGTACCGCCCGGCTGTGAACCAGTATGCCTTAAACCAGATGATGAGCGACCCACAACGTGGTCTCGACCATCTCATTGCTCAGGTATCGACGATCCCTGGTGTGCCGTCTTTGTAAAACCTTACATGACTCGTCGATAATGTACACCCACATGGGCAGGGCTTCGGCTCTGCCCCTTATGCCGATTTACCAGGAACGTGTATGAACAACTCTATTAATTTCGATGGCTTGAAAGGTATTTCGGCAATCTCCCTTAACCCCAATACCGTTGAGCTGGCCATCACCGGTACGGATGTGTCGTTTACCATTATTAAGCGCGACTTGCATGAACTGAAGCCTGGCGCGTTCTTTTGGATAGCGGACCTTGCAGACGTAAAGATTCTGGTAGAGTGGATTGGCAACGATAGTCAGTTTGTTGAGGACACACGTCAACTGATTGCAACCTGGATAAACAACAACCGTCGTCGGATGCCGATCATTATGCCGTTTAAGGTGATGAGCAATGTCGGCGGGTCGTTACGTGCCAAACCGATGTTCTCCCCGGAGATGGATATCTGGACCTTTACGGTTGAGAACAATGTGTTAATTATTCGTACTAAGAAATGAGGATACCTGTATGAGCTCTACCCGTTCGTTAATTAGCTTCACCAGTGGCTTGGATTCAACCTATGTGTTGCATGAAGAACTGAAGAAAGGACACAATGTTGAAGTGGTGTATGCGTCAGTGGCACAAGGCGATGACGCCAAACTTGCCGAGATCACCTGTCGTCGCCGTATTCTGGAGCATTTCAAACAGAAGTTCCCGGAGCAGATAAAAGAAGAGTGGATTGTGCCCACGATAATGTTGAACGTCTCTCAACGTGGTTATAGCAGCAGTAGCAGTTCACGTCCTCAGTTGGTGCAACAAACCAACACCATGCTTGCATTGATTCAGGTGATGCTGTTTTCAGAGGTTGATTATTATCGCCCGATGACCGGCTGGCATTATCAGGACGTGCTTGAGAATGACCCTAACGAGCTCATGACCGAAGACGGTTATCGCTTGCTTAAGTCCACGTTTAAACCCATGGTGCGGATGATGGATCCTAAACGTCATGTGGTGTGTGATCTGTTAACTCCGGCCTGGGACGTTGAGAAGTTCGTTATGTGGGAGTCCTTAGATGACTGGACACAAGCCAATCTCTGCCTGGATTATTTCTACAGTATCGAAAACCGTGCCGGGCTGAACATGATGATGCAAGGCATGGCCACACCCAAGTTCCGTGAATACCGTAAGTTCGGTTTCAGTGTAGGGCCGGGTGTTCACGCCAGCTATGGGTTACTTTCTAACCTGGATCGCTTCTATCTGGCCCGCAGTGCTACTGATAATGGTAATGGGATTATCACTCAGTGCAGGGAAGACTTTAAACGTGCTGAGGGGTATTCAACCCTGGATCATGCGGTATCAACGCAGTCTATCAGTAGCTTCATGAGTAAGCTGGATATCTTTCGCACCACCTTGCTTAAACTCGCCCCGTCACCCTCTGAAGGTACGGAGTTAAAACTCGTTAGTAATAACTAACATACCTTTAGCAATCTTGTGGAAACTTAATCGTAGGAACTTTACATGTCTGATACCTGTATAGAGCGTGAACTGGTGTTGATCACCAACACAGAGATTGCCGAGACCCAACTCTCGCATCCTGTCCTGTTAAAGCTTACTCAGAAGCAGCACGTCTGTGAACTGGGAAGTCCTGAAGAACCGTACGTTGAAGACTACATGCCGATGCAGTTTATCTCGGAAGAGGTCCGTCAAACCGTGGAACGTTACAAAACCATTGACCCGACGCAAGCCGTTGCAGTGGTGATGTCCTCACGGATGGACGTCGCCGGTAACCTGGTCGGTGTGGTGCGCGTGCTGAACAACCACCCAAAAGCAGATGCGGTCAAAAAGGCCATGCAGAAGCACCGCAGTGGGGTTCGGATTATTCCGCGTATTGGTCATGAGTACCTGGCAGGTAATCGCCGGGAAACCGTTGTCTTTGCTTTCGATGTGGGGTTTAAATAATGTCTAAGCTAGTGCCACTGTCTGATGTGCCCGTAAACAAAGTTCTCCCGTTCGGCAGCCTGGCCGTCATCCCAACTATAAGGGATAACGAACTTGGCACCGCCACCCGTCATGGCAGGTTATTTGCCTTGCAGCATGACAACGGTTTTTATTACCTGGTCACCCCGGCGGTCGGTGACGCACTGTGTAAACTGGCCAATGCCCTAACGGACACTCACGGGGCCGCGGTCACCAGTGAAGTTTACAAACGCGGAACCGGAATGGTTTGGACCAAGGGTTCACAGTCACCCTATGCATACATCACCGCCGGTGTTGACGGTAAGGTAGCTGAGGTGCGCGTAAAAGCAACCGACCTCACACTCGAGGTTTAACACGAAGGCCGGGTGATACCGGCTTTCTTTTTTTTTGTCTCTGGAGTCCACCATGACTACATACTACCTGAGCGCAATCGAAACTGCCTGCACCAATGAAGGAGACCCGGTTCACAACGGGATCGCAGTGACAGTCAGGGATGGGTATGGTCATTCACATGTGCTGCGTTTGATCCCGGGTTACGACTCGTATCTGACCGCAGTGATTGTGAATAACGGCGAATACGGTTTCTACCGGTTTGATCGTCGTCTTCGTTCAATGTCTGATGAAGCAGAAATCCGTGGATTAGGGTTACTGGCCTTGCGTCAGATTCTGCGTGAATGTCAGCGCAACCTGAAGTCCAAAGATAACGGCATCTATTTCCTTGAGCACATGGTGGGTGAGATCCAGATGCCTTTGTTGTTCCGTGACAACTACCGTTACTCAGTAAAGAACAAAGCCGTGACGTTGATGTCGCTGGTACGCTGGCCGGATAACCGTTATGAGTTTGGTTTCACCACCACACTCAGAGCTATGTTCCATCGGCTGCGTGTGAAGGTCACGCGCATCAACGCTGAGACCATGAATCATTTATTAGCACTGTCTCGCCAAGACTACGGCAAGAAGTGTAACCCTAGCTTCACTAACCTCCTCTCTAAATAGGCACCTGTCATGATCGGTATTTTAAACAACTGGTTCACTGGTTTCAAAAAGCGTCATCAATTCTCTAAATGCTCCAACAGTGCAAGCTGGGAACGTCACGAACGTAAAGGCCTGTGGATGGCGAAGATCGACTGGTATCTGTTTAAGCAGGCCAAAGAGCTGTCGCTGATGCTGGGGTTCAGTAACAACTACGCAGGTAGTTATCAGCTGCGTATTGGTATCCCGTTCCTGTTCCTGGTCTATCTGCGCATCAAGTCCACACCCAACTGGTTTACCAAATGGGTCGGCGGTGACAGCATTATGGGTGGACGTGAAACCGGGTTCTCTATCGGTAAACTTATTAACCTGCGTCTGGCGTGTTATACGGACGGCTGGGACTCTAAGAAGTTCAATGGTTGGTCTTACATCAAAACCTGGCAAGAAGTCCTCATGGGCTCACACAGCCACGTTCTGACCGGTGTACGCTACACCACAACCGATGGTCAGTTGAAACGCAGCAAGAACCACCCGAACGGGTTGGGTTACGTGCTGTTCCATGCCAAGATTGAAACCTTCCGCTCCAGCTACTCCCGTTGGTACCTGTTCTGGTATCACCCGACTTATCAATCTATCACCCTCGATCCAAGTACTGAGATCGTGGTGCCGGGTAAAGGCGATAACGGCTGGGATCAAGATGACGAAACCATGGGTACGATCTCGTTTGGCAGCCACGTCAAAACGTTAGCGCAAGCCGTGGGTCAATACATGGAAAGCGTTGAGCGCTACATGCGTCGCTAACATGTTATACAGACAAAGCGAATAGAGGTGCACTTATGAGCGGGAAACCTAATCGCATGATGTCGGTGGACTTAGGCCGACGTTTCATGTTGGCCGAATCACCGTGGTTCGATGTCGACATGCGCGAATCCAGTGTCAAGATGGCGGAGCCCGCAAAGAGGAATCCGAGCACGGAGAAGGTCAAACACACCATCTGTATCCATGCGGTCAATGCCTTTAAAGCAAAGAGCAATGAAGCGGATGCAGACGGAGTATTGGAGTACATGTGGTTTACCTACGGGATGCTACCTTGCCAGTTTAAGCTTGATGGAAGGGTCATTGCGTGTTTGGTATCGATCCGTGGCATCTGCTGGGTCGATACCTTACCGTATCCGGTGGGTAATGCCGATGGCATGTATTACGGCTCTGTGATGCGACAAGTGGCTGGCGTTCTTCGTGATATTCGTCATCTGATCAAAAACGAATACAACCCTCCTGTTTAATCCATAAAAAGAGAATTGATTATGAACCACATTTTCCTGGCCGGCGAACACATTCTGGTGGCGTATGTAGAGGACGGTGAATACCCGCGCCCTGCCGGCAGTCATGACATGGGTGTGGTCGACATGACCAACTGGCCTGTGGACATCATGAGCATCAACCAGACGCAGTGTATGGTGTTTGCGGACCCGAACTTCATGACCACCATGGGCACGGGCTTTACCTCAAACGGCACACTGATTACCGGTGCGCTGGTCCTGCGTGACAACTACCTGTATCGTCACACGGTCGCCGAAGAGCTCGAGCAGATCGCTGAGTTCCCGCTGCCGTGGTACAACCTGTCACGCAACTGGTACGTCGCGAACTACGCCGGTGAGCTGTACGATGAGCTGACCACGGCGGTGCGTAAGGCTGACAACCTGAACGACACTAAGAAGTTCCAGGATGAACTGGGTGCGAAGATCATGTTGATCTTTAAGAAGTACAAAGCCCCGGTGAAATTCGTCTACAGCGTCAACACCCGTACCGGTGGTATGTCGCGCATGAACGCCAACCGTCTCAAAGACTTCAGCTAACAAGAAGCCGGCCTCCTACTTCGGTGGGAAGCTGGCTTTTTTATGCTGCATTATTTTTCAGATCTACATCACTCCGGTGTACAACCTCAGTAATAACAAACATAACTGCCTAAACGTATAAGCCCGTACTACGGAGATATTACATGTTAGAACACGCCGGCGATTACTTAATAGAACGTGCAGCACTGATCATCATCGGGAAATTCCTGATTAGCTTTACTTTTGTATTACTTTGCGAAAGAAACCAACACCAACCGTACTTCTATAAAACGGAAGTATTTTTAGGCAGTATTGTTATCGCAGCAATCCCCCTTCTGGGCCAAGTGGTGATGTATGTTGCCACAGCCTACATGTTACGTAAATACCCGTACGGGGTAATGCGTGCATGGCTCTGGCCGATAGAGTTGTATCGGTCACTCGTGAAGTCTTTTTCTCACCGTTACCCGTTTAGAAAACGAAGAGGTTAATATGTCTATTGTTGATAAGTTCAAGAACTGGAAACCCCAAAAGCAGCGTGAGTTGTTAGAAGAGTTGCTCATGATCCACGCCGGCACACCGTGTGAGCAACAGCTCTATGGGGAACTGCGTCCTGTGAACTTCGTGCAACATGAAAACCCGGAGAGTATTCATCTGGCGTATTGGACGCCGGTGTGTCTCCGTGAGAACATTTCGTATGAAACGCTGATGTCCGGTTCTATTGAAACGGGCTTTAACGGCATGGGTGAACACATAGGGAACACCCCGGCGCAACTGATTGAGGGTATTCGCTCTCAGGGTTGCTGGGCGTTTACCGACTACCAATCCCGTACCATGCACGTGTGGGTTAATGGGGAAGTGGATCAGCTCATGGTCATGCAAATGATCGCCAGTGAAGTGGGGCACTTAACCACCGACCGCTGGGACAACGAACAGCTGGAAGAACTGCGCACCTTCCAAATGGGCGTTGTGGCCAACCTGAGTCTGCAGCTGTTCAACCAGGTCATGGAAAACCGCGCGTCTAAGTTGGAAGGATAATCATCATGTCCGCGATGTACATCTTGATCGTGTTTGTGCCTTCGGTGTTTGTGGTGTTGCTCAGTAAAGCCCTGTTCCGTCACCACATCACCATGAAGGAGTGGTGTGTGCAAGCGGGTGCAGTGTTCGTCTCAACTCTGCTCATGTGGATGATCAGTCTCTTTGGTGGTTTAAGCTGGTCGTATGACACAGAAGTGTTAAACGGTTACGTGACCAGTAAAGCCCCGGTCGAAGTAACTTGCACACATGAGCATCAATGCGGTGAAACGTGCTGGAAAGATAAAGACGGTAAACGACACTGCAAGCCGAAGTATTGTAAAGACCATGCTTACGACGTCGATTGGGATGTCCGCACAACGGTGGGTACGGCAACCATCAGTCGTGTGGATAAACGCGGACTGATTGAACCTCCTCGTTTTACGCAAGCAAAAATTGGCGAGCCAGCGGCTAACGTCGGTTTTGGTAAAAACTACATGTTGATCGATTCGGAACACTTCCATACCTCCGAGGCCATTATGGAGAAGTATAAGAATGTGTTGCCGGACTACCCGCGCATTACGGATTATTACCGTATCAACCGGGTGATCAATGACACGCAACAAGACTACAGCTGGATCAACACGTATCTCAATGACCAACTCCGTTTGCTGGGTAAAGCGAAACAGTTGAACATTGTCGTGGTGGTGACCAAGAACCCGTATGACTATTATACGGCTATTCGTCAACACTGGTCCGGTACCAAACGCAACGACGTGCAACTCTATTACGGCGTCGATGCAGAAGGGAACATTACGTGGTTTAAGGCCGACTCTTTTGCAGACGGCCAGTCGAATAACGTGATGCTCGATATGTTGCGCACCCCAACCCTGCAGGCGAAGTTAACACCGGCGGTGGTCGAAGAACAAGTTGGCATTATCAAAGACAAGTTTGTGCGTCTGCATAATGAACAACTGGCTTACCTGAAAGAACAGTGGTCACCGTCGATCGGGTTTATTGTGTTCCTGACTCTCTTTAACCTCATCATCACTTGCGGTATCGCCTTTGCGTTTATCCGGGAAGATGCGGGTGAATTTGAATTTATTAAACGTAACGCTCATTAATAAGGATAAGTATGTCACACGTAGAATCAGCGCCTCAAAAGAAAGGTTCCGCTGTTGCCATCATTGGCATCACGGTAGGTATCATCGTCGTTCTTTGTCTGCTGGTTGCAGGCATTGGTGTGATGTCGTACTTCAGTGCAGCGAACAAAGGTAACCAGGCAGAGAACCGGATTGATGAGATCCGTCAGAACTCGGCCAGTAACCTCTCCAACCTCACAATGCGCATACAGGAAATGGCGCAGGTACCAGACATGGCGGTGGGTCATTTGAAGGAATTGATTCAGGCGCAGATGTCGGGGCGTTACGGCGCTGATGGGTCTAAGGCCGTGGTGCAGTTCCTGAAAGAGCAGAACGTGTCGGTTGACCAGCGTATGTATCTGAACATCCAATCCGAGATCTCCGGTGGGCGTAAAGAGTTTGAGATTACGCAGAACCGTTTGATGGGACAGTGTCGTAGCTATAAGGACGAACTGGGCAATGCCTGGAGCGGCTTCTGGTTACGTCTGGCAGGTTATCCTAAGGGTGATCTGAAAGAGCTGTGCCGTGCGGTAACCGACGCTAAGACGGACTCGGCGTTCTCAACTGGTCAGCAGACCAAAATCAGTCTGAAGTAAGTGTTGCGATAATAAAAATAGAGAGGAGGGAAACTTCCTCTCTTTATACCCGTTGACTTGTAAGGAGTAGTAAATTATGGCTGGTAGTTACATGACGATTGTTCACCGTTGCATGAGTGTTATCACTAACCAACCGGGTGGCGTCACCTGGGCACGTTTGCTGGAACGCGTAGACATATTAAGCAAAGCCTCCAACCGTGAAAAGGTTCGGGTCTTTCAACATTTAAAAGAGAAGAACGTTGTATGGAACAATCAAGCTGACGACATGTCAGACACCTTATTCATGCTCGCCTCTGAAGCACCTGCTGAGGAAGTAGCCGAAACCGGTACGACCACTGTTTCGACTACGGCTAACGCAAAGAAATCCCGTATGGAAAAGTTCCAGAACCTCGCCAGCGGTAAAACAACACCTCCGACCCCTCCTGCTGTATCTGAACCTGTAACCAAGAAGGAAACACCTGTGGCGCAATCAACCTCTGCTAAGTCCGATATCTTTGAAGGCAACTCGTTCTACAATGAAGACGAAGTCATGACAGAGATGGCCTGGCATGTGTTACAGGCCGGTGATCACGGTTTATCTCTGACCGCATTGCGTATGTCGGTGCCAGAGTATTCGGACAGCAGCGATGAAGATCGTATCTACCTGATCAACACCATGCGTCAACGCTACAACATCGGCTTCTACGAGCGTCTGATCCCTAATGACAACGAGGGTCGTACTGTTAAAGTGCTGGCTGTGCGTGTCGGTGGTGCGAACAGCATCGAACGGTCTGACTGGTTCATCAAACAGAACCGTGGTTTGTATAACCGTCCGGCAGCTGCACAGGAAGGGGAACTGAAGACCAACGTGGCTAAGTTTGGCGCCGTGGGTAATAGTGCGATGGCCGATGCATTGGCGGGGATCAAAGCAATCGCCACCTTCAACGACAACTCCGGGAAAGAGCCGGATGAGTTCGATGAAGATGACAACGACTCGTTCATGGAAACCGAAGGCACGCTGCCAGCGCCTAAGGTAGAACCGATTCAACCGACCAACGTGGTCTCCATGAAAGAAGCCATGTCAGCACCGGCTAAACCTACTGAGCCAGTTTCTCGTCACGGCGCGGTGGATCACTCATCTGAATCAGCACATGCTCCGGTACCAGCTGAACCTGCTAAACCGTCGGTCACTCCTGAAGCGGTTAGCAGCACGGCAGATACCCTGCGTCTGATTGCTGATCAACTGGAACGTCAAGCGGCAAACAGTAAAGTGATGTTTGAACGTAAAGCGCGCTTCGACGCATTAATGGCCCAGGCTCGCAATAGCGCACAGGCTATTCAGTCGATGGTCGATAACCACAACACGTTGCTGGATAATCTGCAACAGGCGGCTGACGATTTAACGTCACTGTAAATCAGGAGCGTTTATGACTCACCCATTACTTGTTGACACACCCGATCCACAGGTATTGCGTATGCTGGCTCAAGCACTCGATGAGCAGCGTAACATACCTGAACAGGAACGGCAGATTGAAGAGGGGCTTCGTCACCTGGAACAACAACTGCAGTCTTCGGCTACAGCGTTGGAACAGGCTATCATCAATCACCAGAAGATTCTGGATGAACTGCAGTTGGCTGCGGATGAACTCATGGGAACGTTTGACCACGAGATTCACAAACAGACAGTAGGTGGTGAATTCATTATCGATAACGTGATTGTTCAGATCGAAGTCGAGTTTGAAGTCCTGACGCGGATGGGTAACCCTATTCGTGCCATTAACAGCATTGTGTTAAAGCGTGGCAAAGAACGCCTTGACATTGTATCAATGAACAGCGGGACACTATTAGTATACGAAGACCGTGAACTTCTGATGGACATTGCCATTCGCTCATTGGAAGGCAACACTGCAGAAGATGCACTGCGTTTCGTCATGACTGCGGTCGAACGCTGGACACTGGAGCATCGTCACGACAACCACTACGACTTGGTGATCAAGTTGTTGCTGAAGTGTCAGGTGATTGTGCACCCAGAAGAAAAGATCATTCAAGAAACCCCACCTGCTGAACCGGTGGCTGAAGAACCTAAACCCGTTGCTACCCGTGCCCCACATACCCGGACGTACACGCCTCATGGAACCACGTTCTGGCGTGAAGGCTTCTACCGCACCAGTCGTAACGGTGTGCGTCACTGGGTTACTGGCCACTGGATTACTCGTTAATAAGGAAAGTCTGTGACAACTAAAACTGTAAACACTGATGCGATGTTAAACATGAAAGAAGTGGCTGATGCTTTAGGTATCGGTCAGAAAGCCTTGCGTGTCCGTCTGAGCAAAGGCAAGTTCCCAGAACCAACAGCCCGCAAAGGCGCTGAACTCTTCTGGTCGGCGAACAGTCTGCGTGGGTTTGTTGCACCCACTCAACGTGTGCTGGATGCGATCAATAATGAGTTCGATGAAGACGTCCAGTTCTAAGACGGCATAAGGAGTAGGGGTTCGCCCCCTACTCTTTTTTTTTTGATCATGGAAGTTTCATACCTACATTACTAATGTGTTCACTCACCGACATCGCTTTGATGTCATTCAATCATTCAAGGGAGCATTGGGCTGCCCGAGGAGATTATCATGCATGTATTAGAAAAAGGCACGGCCGAATTAAAGGGCAACAGTTTCAGTCTTATTTTGGGTGGAGGCGAAGGCGGTGTGACTGACCTGCTCGACCTGAAGATGAAAGTGCAGCGTAACACGGTTGCCAAGTTCCTGGACATGCTGCCGGTACTGATTCATCGTCGTTACTGGAAAATGGATAAGATCAAATTCCACATTGACACCCCGGTTGACATGTGTCACATGATCAAAGGTGAAACACCCCGTCGGGATGAAACCATTGAGCTCTCATCCAGCCGCCTGGAAGTGTCTGTGGACGGTAACGACATGATCTGCTCCATCAAAGGGTATCCGTTTGCCGTTAAGCTTCATGTGGATGATTACGTCAAACGTGTGACCGAAGTCTACGCTGAACTCAATAAGGCAGAGATCTTCGTGGTGAAGCCGTTCATCGCCACCGCCACCAAAGGCAGTGAAGGGGTGAAAGGCTGTGGTCTGAACTTGCCAGGGTTTTATCCGGGTTGGTTAATGGCAGTGGTACGTAATAAAACGTGTCTGATTTCGCATTACACCCGCAGCGGCCAAGTGCACAGTAAGTATCGCCAGTACAAAGGGAGCTTACCCACCAAGACGCTGACACTGCTTGACGGTACGTGGGAGTTGAGTCGGACCGCCATGTTCGATGAAACCAAGATTTACGAATTAGCTGAAGAGTTTAGCTTTTAATCCATTTTAAATAGGAGGGGGTGTCCCCCTCTTTTAAGGAAACCACAACATGTCTGAACAACAGATCGACTTACTGCATGATGATGACGTTGAGTTCGAACCGGTCGTCATTTACAAACCCCGCATTCTTAACAAAATCAACATTGCGATCACCACCCAACACTTTGGGGTAAAGCGTTATTCCATTGATTTCAATCGCTACCTGTCATCGATCTTCCAGACCCATCCTGACAAGTACCGTTACATCTCTGTTAAGAACATTCCGATTAAGCAGCGTCTTGATGCCGACGCCACATTAACTGGAAATGTCTCACTGTATCTCGAATACAATGAACACGGTTTTGTTGTGATCACCGCGATGCTCACGGATTATTCGTTTGAACCAACTGATCCATTTACGTTTGTGTCATTCGATAACATCTTGGATATCGTTGTTGAGTCGTTAGAGGTTGACGGACTGCACACACTGGTTACCGGTCATAAACCTCGTGCGGAACAACCACAAGCATCGTTGAAGCAGCTGACGCGTATTACCTTACAAGGTGCGCTCCTTGATAAAGAAACCGCCGCGTACGATTTCCAGGTGCCAACCGGCGCAGGGTCATTTACCCTGATCGATAAAGACCATGCCAAGGTGGTACTGGATAACGTGCGTCTCTTTACCATCGATGAAGTCCACGGTCGCAAGATCGAAATCGGTGTGTCTCTGGAAGCGACATCGATCGATCAACAACTGCTGGTCACCGGTGTGCGTGTCATCGCGCCGGTCGTGTACCGTAAAGACCTGAGCCACGAGTGGGTGAAGCGTCAGACGGACACGGCTGAGTTCTTTGGCTGGGTCAGTGAAGTCGAAGCGGATGAGTCGGTGACCGTGTCACTTGATATGCCGGAAGATTACATGCTGCATCCGTATGTGTATCGTGAAGGCATGAACCATCACCCTGCCTATCCGGGTATCTGGGTAGCGTACAACAACTGGCGTCTGAAAGACCGTTACGACATTCAGTTGAAGAACGGTGAACGTTGGCAGTACTATTTCCCGAACGGTGGATCGTTTGCTAAATGGACTGATGCCCACGATGGCCCACAGCGTGTAGAAGATGACGAAATCGCCATGATACGGTTAATCCCGGATGAAGAGATCACGGAGAAGTATCACTTCAAAGGTAAAGATCGTCTGGAGCGTAACGTCAAGATGTTTGGTAATGCGCTGCCGGAAGTTGAAGAACTGGCGGATGGCACTATCAATTTCCGAAACACGTATCGTCGTCACTTCCGTGATGAGCAGATCTCCTCGCATGAAGTTCCGGGTGATGTGTTCAACAGCGGACCAACACACTACCTGATGGCACACGAGTATACCCTGACCGAAATCCTGCACATGCCGTTTAAGGTTGGTGAACCGCTGTATAAAGCTGCGGTGCATTATCTGAAAACAGCAGTGAAGGGTAAGGTGTTCCGCGGGATGGCATTGATCCAGGATAAAACGCACGGTTACATCGGCTCCATTGATGACCATAACTTTGCGGACCCAGAGATCGACTGGGTGATCCGTCAGCTGATCAATGTGGCGAAGGAGCTGCCAGAGCGCCCTAAGGTAAAGAACGTCGGCAGTATCGGTCACGTCTCCCAGCACAACGTCGGCGAACTTGTTGATATCTTGAGCCGCCCACGTGGTAAGGACGAAGGTAAACACAACTTAAGCGGTAACGGTCGTGCGATCCCTGCCGGTGGTACTAGCCTCGGTCGTTCGAAAACCAACAAGGCGGATAAGAAAGCCGCTAAGAAAGCCAAAGTCAAAATGATGAAGGCGCAACGGGAGCAACAATGATTGTAGAAACCGTTACACACTGGGCGCATGTCAAACTAACCCTGGGCGTGGATCCAACCAAGTACATTCATGTATTGGTCCCAAGTACCCCTGGTGAGGCACCCCATCTCCATTATCGCTTCAGTAAGACCGCTTCACCTACCTCGCTGTGCGCAGGCTGGTCAATCAACTACCGCGAATGTCTTGTCAGCGGTCTTGAGTTTATCTTTGATCGCAATTACCCGCAGGTCATTGATTTAATTGAAACGGTCAAAGAGTCATTGCGTCCGCTGATTGATAACAGGGTAATCATTTTGGCGTCAGACGATGCGTTTATTGAGTGGTTGAGTTGTGGGAGTGGTCGAACCATCAAATGGCATAATGGTAACAGTGCTAAAGACAGCAAGTGTCGCTATCTGCTGGTTGAGGTGTCTGAATTTACTAACGAGCCAGAGGTAAGTGATGGTGATTAAATCTTGCCCGTTGTGTGCTTCTTCTGCCAAGACCATTAAGTATGCGTTGGTGTTCTGGATGGTGAAGTGCACCAGCTGCATGCTGAAGTTAAAAGACATGCACACCAGTGAAGACGCAGCGATCAAAGCCTGGAACACACGCCTCACTGATCAAGACCGCCGTAACCAGAGCAGTAAGCGTTGGAGCAAACAGGCGTTCTTTGAAATCGTGGCAACACGTACCGGTGAAGTCCTTGAGCGTTGGTTAGAGGACGACACCGATATTGCGGTGCTGGTGTGTTACGGGTTCAGCTGGGATTGTCATGATCGTGCCAAAGACTACGGTCAGGTCGATCGTTACAGCGGACGCTTAGCGGGGCCGGTTGAACTGCGTTATTACGACGAGGTGTAACATGGTGGCTGAGAAACCCGGTACGTTGAAATTCTTTCGTGATGGTCAATTGCTGACTACCTGGAAAGAAGATGAGCCCGTGCCTGAATCTGCTCGTCGCTGTTGCGCCACTTCTACTGACCCTGCCTATGCGAAGGAACACGGCGAAAGCTGCTGGTACTCTGCAGGGCATTGTCGGGTGGAGTATCATAAACCTGAATCATAAGGACATCGCATGTACAATCCTGCAGCTCCTATCCTGGAAGTAGGGAAATCCTACTTGGTAGGAGAGTCCCAACGTGGCTTACTGATCACCAATGAGATTTCGATCTTACCGGTGTTGGTAACCATGAACCTGGCTGACCTGACTCAAACGGTACTGGTGCGTGGCCGTAGCTTTACCGAACTGGGTGATTTCCTCAATAAACTGCATGCAGGTCAAATCCATGTGGGTGAGGTATTAGTCACTAAAGGCAACACCCGTATTGAACTGCCGCCGGCGTTAGCCGCCTCGTATCAAGCCCCAACCTGCTCTACCTTTATTACCATGGTAATGATGGCAGCGGCGAAAGGGTTCTCAGTCACGGTGCTCGGTGGTCATACGGAATCGTTCGACACGGACAAGCGTCGCTTCCTGCCAGAGATCATGCACTACCAATTGTGCTGGGTCGATCACAACGGCTACCACATCCCGTTTGTTGACATTGAAGAGGTCATGTAATGTCGTCAGAGAAAATTGTTACTGCCGTAATCGTTCGTAACACCGTTGAAAACATCACGTACCCGATGCGGATTGTCGATAATGATAAGTACGATGCTTATGATGCGGCAATAGCTGCATTACCACTGCCGCACAACGCCAAGATTGAAAACATCGCCGGTGCATTTGCAGGCCATGTAAAAGCACAGCCTGAAAGTAACGAGGTCGTCTGCATCCGCGTTGGCCCGTTGGAAGGCCAGGTTGTTTGTTGTGCCGAAAGCAAGGTTGTTGTGAAGTACGTAAACGGCGAACCTGTCTTCGTTAAACCTGGGGAGTAACATCATGATCATCGCACTGTATATTGCGAAACAAGGGCTGGTCAAACATCATCCGATCTTCAGAGTTGAGCCGGATAAAGTCGATGATCTGAAAACCCCCATTGCCGCCCATCTGCACGAGCAAGGTGAAACCAAGGAACTGGCTGATCATTACGCTGATCGGTTAATTTATTTCATCAAGCGACTGCGTCCTGACACCGTGGATGGTTTCCTCTTCAGCGACTTTAAAGCACGTGTGGTTTACTTACACCCTACCGACTTCTATGTGGATTATTCTGAACCGCATAAACCGAAGTTCGTTATTGTATGAGTAACATGTGTTTGCGACATCAACATCGATAGTCGCTCAAAAGAGGTGATCCATTATCTCCCATGGGGAAGGGTTAGACTCCGGCTGCGGTTGCATGACCGTATGTGGAATTGCCACAGTCGTTAGATTTAGGCAGTCCCGCGTTCGCTTCGCCTGTAACTCAAATGCCGGAGGTAACCCCTCCGGCTTTTTATGCCGCTTAAAAGGAAACATGTATGAATTTGATGAAACAACCAGAGTTAGATGCTGTACTAAGAAGCATCGGTGACACCACCCCGCTGTCAGGTCAGATCATTCCCTGGAACTGGATGAGTACCGATTTCTTTAGCGTGCTCCCGGGTCGTCACCGACATCAACCTGATCTGCGTAACGTAACGGGTTATTGCCAACCCTTTAAGCGTCCGATCGAGCTGGAAGAAGAAGTCAAATACTGGCCGTACTTTGTCGCGCAGTATGTTGATAATGAAAACCAGAGCATCGAGAACTGCAGTATCGAATACGGCCTTTATCTCGAAGGTGAAACTGACCACTACTATATCGACTTGACGGGTTGGCACATCAGTCGCCACAAGCAAGAACGTACGCATCATGCGGGGGTCAAAACCGGCATGACTGATTACGCCAGTCAAGTGGTCTTCGCGCATTATCCGTGGATCCGCCATCTGCTGGAAACGTTCTGCGAACAGATGGCATTGCGTGAACGTTGCGCCGGTATTCCGTATCTGGCTTCGTTGGCGAACCATCACTTAGTGAGCGTGTACCGTGATGGCGGGGTGGATCGATCGTCGATCATCGCCGAGCTGAGTTTCAACCGTCCACTGAAACATTTAATTTGGGGTAAGTAACATGACAACGATTGTTGCCTTTCTGGTAAAGGATGCAGACGAAGATGAACAAGCCGGTGTGATCATTCGTGGTGACCGTCTGTCGTTCTCCGATATCCAATCCATGGTAAACCACGTTGGTTACCATTCTGACCTGCGTGATAAGTTCGATCTACCCATGGCAGACTATGAGCCCACGCTTGGTCTGGAGTCAGTGGATGGCGTGATGCTGGGTCAGTTTGTGTATCACAATGTATCTCGCCGGAATTGGGCGGTGGATGTGGTTGAGGCGTTAATTCAGCAACATCCCGAATTGTCTATCACTCGCACATCAGCCTCAGCACTGGCGACAATGGTGCGATCGACCATGAAAGAAATCACCCTGATGGATCTTGCGGGTGAGTGGCAAGGTATTGCCTGCGTGGAGGTATAATGAGCCGCATTGACGAAGACGAAATCAAAGCAGTCGGCGATCTCGTCGACGCCTTGGTGCGGTTAGCAAATCGTAAAGACATGCCGGATAACCCCCGGCGTGATCTCAATGATCAAAACATCTTGCGCTTGATGTCACCTGAATTAAAAGAGCTGGTTACCAAAGTCAAGATGGGGGTTTACGCGGTTGGCTTTGATGCTGATTCGCGCAGGGCTGTCGTGTCGCTATCTAAACTTGATAAGGTATCGATCAAGTGGATCCCTGGCGAACAAGACAGTTGTGGTTGGCTCTCTGCGAAGCTTGTGATGAGCAAAGGTTTTGTGCTGTTTGCCTGAATATGTATTTGTTAACATATGTGTTCCCATCATTTGAAAAGCAGCTTTGCCGATCACCTTGTTTCATTTAGTAAGGGATGCATCATGATACACGCATTACTTGCAAATTCAGAATCCGGGAGTGGGGAAGAGGTTCCCACCGCGACAGTTCCTGCGGCAACCCTCTTCAGCGTCACTACCCCTGAGTCTGCTGTACAATTTAGCACCCCCTTTTGTGACAGTAGCCCATCAGCAGGAGCGAGTTACCCAACGTTACGCGTAAGCAACCAATGGCTGGACGGTCGTCGTCACGACGAAGAGACCCAACAGTGGTGGCAACAAGAACGTTTGGCGACTGCACGTGGCTTCATCAGAGACGGCGCCATGGATTTTACGACGGCATTGGTGAAATTCAAAAGCCTCGTCGATGATTTAAAAGCGATGCATCAAGCCCAAAGCGGGCCTGAAAACAAACCTGTAGTGTTCTTTCGTGGTCGTCTTATTGACGATACTTATCAACATCTTGTTGCTGGCCAGTCTGGAGCTGACCCCGGTCACTCCTTTGGTTGGCGCCGCGAGGTAAGGACCTATATCGATGCCAAACTAACCACCATCGGGTACATCCCGGACTTCAAACCGTTCCCGGGTCTTCCGTGTTGCCACACGACGCAAGACACTACTTCCTTGTGCGGAGTAGCTCACCGGGCACTATTGCACACACCTGTCTCATAGACGCTCAGCTGTCAGCATTTAGCTGAACCCTAACAACTCGTCACTGTTAGGTCGTTGCTCTGCCTTAAGTGTGTGTAAGAAACGGCATGAAAGTCAAGACAGTTGGATCTGTCGATGGCGACTGCCCCGTTCGGCCTAGCCACCGAGCAGGGAATCAGTATCTAAAGATTCGGAGGATCAAATGACTTACTCTAACGTTACTAACTATTGGGCTGAAGTTAACACTCACGCGGGAGTCGGATCTCTATCCGCTGCCGATGTTTCGCAAGTATTCCACCCGTTCACACTGCAGGTGATCTTGCACGGACTGAATATCAATGACATCAAACAACCCGGGGTGACGTTCACCGGCCGTTGTCTGGAGTTAGCTAATATTAACACGCATCAGTCCCCCATCAAAACCTTTATCTGTCGGTTCGATTTCCAGGGAACCAGAATGATCCGTTCGTTGGTCGTGACAGTGAAGATGGATCTCACTACCCAACAAGTATCAGCCGTGCCGCTGGTTGGTTGGGATGTACGTGGCATGTCTATTTCAGATGCACTGGACATGCGTACTGGCATGGAAATTTACGGCTCGTACGGCAACATAAAAGCTTGTGCTGATTGGCTCATGGCCGCAGCATAATACTCGGGTTGGCGTCCGTCTCTCTGGGTGGGCGCCCCACCTTCCTCTCTAATACGGGAATCACGCTAATGCTAAAGATCTTTAATGTCTGCTTAGATGCCATCAACAAGTGCATCAAAAATCTCCTGGAAGATGGGTTACTGTGCATCAGCAATGATTTCAGTGATCAAATCAAACCTTATCAGCGTAACGCAGTTGACAACCTCGCTGAAGGGTGTGACATCACGGAAATCACTGGGTGCCATCTGCCTTCTGTTGATATCCACGGGATGCCTACGGACTCGATGGTCGTTGGGGTGCAGTACACAAAAGACAACCGTTTGCATTGGACCTCTGCATTAGTGGTATCCAACCCCGCTACTGAATGGACCAATGTGTCAGTGTTAGAATCACTGACCGCCGCAACTGGCGTAGACGAGGACGACATCAAGATCGTCCAGGGCTACCCGTCAATTGCAACTGCTGGTGAAATGTCTTTGAACGCTTTGACTACTAAGTCACTTTAATTACTTACAGCAATTCTTTGTGTTACTCAGTTTGAAAACTTAGGCGATTTACATTCGTTACTAGTTGGTTCGATATCCGAACGAAGGGCATAATAAATGGATAATAAATATCTAACCCTGGGTCACCATATCCTGAAAGAAGGCCGTTCCCGTGGCGATCGGACAGGTACTGGTACCAAAAGCATCCGTAGTGCTAAGTTGGTGTTTGACATGCGTGAGGGATTCCCCTTACCTACAACTAAAAAAGTGAATTTAGAGTCGGTGTTTCGCGAACTGAAATGGATTCTGCTGGGTCGCACCGATGTGCAGTATTTGGATCAGTTTAAATGTGGGTTCATCTGGCGAGCCTGGTCACTAACCGAGCCGGTGTTGCGCAAGCAACACCTCACTGGTTACGATCGGGTGTGTTGGCTGCGTGAAAACAAACCCGAAGCCTATGCAGAATGGGTTGAAGGTAAGTACGAACAAAAAGCAGAAGAGGCCGGTAAAGCCTTCATGCTCCAGCACCATGTCCCCACTGAAGTTGATGTTGTTGCAATACCCGAAGGCGAAACCAATGCGCCGTACGGTCCGAGAATGCGTGCCTGGAAAGGCCGCGATGGCACCACGGTTGATCAGGTGGAATACACCTTGGATCTCCTGCGTCATAATCCGGAAAGCCGTCGCATTATGATTAGCCTCTGGGATCCGGTAGACATGCCAGATGAATCAATCTCTCCGCAAGATAACGTGCGCAATGGCAAACCTTGCCTGACGCCGTGTCACTGGGCGATTGAGTTCTACACCGATGAACTGACCCATGTTGAACGTGTTCAGTGGCTGGTTGACAACAACCCGCATATCTGGGACAAGTGGGTCAAAGAAAACGGTGATGAGCATCAGCTGGATGCTTTCCTGGATCAGCACGACGTACCAACCCGTTATCTCGATCTGAAGTGGCACCAACGTTCTGTGGACTTCTGTGTGGGTCTTCCGTACAACATCGCCAGCTACGGTCTCATGCTGCTGATGTACGCGAAAACCCTGAACATGATTCCACGTGAGTTGGAGTTCGATGGGACGAACGTACACGTGTACAAAAATCACGTCGAAGGTCTGGTTCAGCAATTCTCTCGCACGCCGCGTGAACTTCCAATTGTGGAGATCGTCAACAAACACGATCGCCTGGAAGATTACGAGTGGGAAGACATTGCCGTGGCCGCGTACGATCCGCACCCGTTCATCAAGTTCGATGTAGCTGTTTAACCTGACTGGCAGAGGCGTCGAAAGGCGTCTCTGCTTTTATGAGGATTTTACCTGTATGAATAATCAAATACCTGATGTAAAGGACGACCATCTGGTTTTCTCGCCCGTTGTCAGGGAGAAGATCAAACGGCTGCTTGTCCTGCTGTGTGAGCAAGATATGACCGTTAATGAACGTTTTGGTATCTTAAACCAGGGTGTAGAAAGTGGCCTGGATAACATGCTGCGCCGTTACGGACCTAAACCTCCTACACCGCAGGAAGTGTCGAAAACACACCTGAGTAACCCCCAGGTAGGTGATCGCTGGATCAGCAGGGGTAATACCCAATTGGCACTCCTTATCTATCACGTGACCAATGAGAACGACTTCATTGCCTGGGTGTGGGATGATGCGCCGCGTTTTGTACGTATGGACCGCGAGTATTTAGCCTGGCAGGTACATGTGTGTCCAAGCAAGACACAAGACGGACCGGTCGATTTTGATACTCTTCCAATATCACACTTCTCGCATATGTGTCAGCCAGACACTATAACTGACTACAGCGCAGAGTTATTCAAAGAGCTCTCCAAGAGAGCACAGGAAAATGTAGCGGAAGATGTCCGTGCTAATAAGGAGCCCGTCAATGGATAAGCAACCTGATACCTCAGTGTTCACACTGAGTGCTGAAAACCAACAACGTCTTGAGAAGCTGCAGATTAATCTGGCGGCATTGAACAAACCGTCTGTTGATATTAATGAGATCGTTAACGACGGGTTAGGTAAAACCTTAGCCAGACTGCTGGCTGAGAACAAACATCCCACTGAAACACAGGAGTACCTCAACCAGGATCGGTTACACAATCCGCGTGTGGGGGATTCCTGGGCTGAACGTTGTATCGGCTATCTGACAGTCATGCATGTCCACAACAGCGACGATGTCGTGGTATATACCTTTGTGAAGTTCGGTGATCATGACAAAGGTGTGTACCGCATCAACCGTAACTGGCTGGCGCGCATGGTGTTGTATGCGAACAAAATCCCGACTGACCGCCCGCTTAAGAACTCTGACTTCTGTGCGGACCTCACCTGGTATGACGGAAAGCATATCGCTGAAGCAACGGAATGGTATAGTCAGTTGGACAAAACTTTGATTGTGGACCTCCGCAACGAAGTGCCAGCGTAGACAAATAACAGCGGGGCGTTGCCGCCTCGCTTTATTTTTTGTTACGTTTACGGTTACGGTATTATGCTACCTACAACAGTGATCCCAGAAGTGTGCACTCTTATTCAATCGCTTGAAGCACACCCCACGGTTCCTTGCTCGACGCTTCGCATCACCGACAAGGCTAACCGACGTCACCTGCCTGACGATGCGCAAGACACTATAATCGAATTACAGTACCTGCTTAATGAGCATTTTAATGATCAAGACACCGTCGATGCATTATTAAAATACTGTGCCGAGCAGGGGTTAACCTTAACTTGTACCCGGACTAAAACCGACACCTGGGGGCTATGCACATTCTTTCTGGTTTTGACCAAGGGGAAAATCTGGTTTGGCTGATGAATGATATGTCTTTGTTACCTGAGGAATGTCTCGTGAGTCGATCAATGTCCTGGTCTAAACTTGAAATGGGTTGGGTACTGGGCGCTTCCTTGGTGTTATCGGCCACAGCATGTTTCATGGCGGATTGGTTCTACTACGTAGCGACGCTATCCTTCGTGCTGCATTTCATTCTTCTGGGACGGGGCTGTTTGGTAGGTTTCTTATTCGGCGGCTTTGCGGTTGCCTTTTACGGGATCTACTGTTCTCGTCTGGGGATGGCCGTTCACCTCTGGGAGCAAGGGCTGTTTTTGGTAGTTAACTTACTGGGTGCTTTTGTTTGGCGGTATGAGTTCGCTTTTCAACGCCCCCAATCCCCACAATCACTTCCCTTTTGGCAAGATTTGGCTATTACTGCCGGGCTACTGTTAGGCACCGGGTTAGTTGTCCACAATCTCTTAGCCACAGGCGATATAGCGGAAACGTTGCGTAGCCTTACCTTGATTGGAGGGAGCATCGGTACGCTGTTGATAATCTTAGGGTTCCGTGAGCAGTGGCTAGTCTGGATCCAGGTCTGCATCATTGCAGTCATCTTGTGGGTCGTCTACTATCTGCAAAATGGCCACGGAATACCAGGAGTGATCGCTTGGTTGGTTTCTTTGGTTAGTGTCATCATTTGCCACTATACACACAGAAAGTAAATAACTGGGCGGGTGGGTAAAACCATCCGCCTTTTATGCCGGTTTGATCTGCAGATGGTTTCAGACCTATATCACCCGGATGTAATTCTAACCCTTACTTGTGAGATATAAACGATGTCAAAGAACTACGAAGAAATGATTGATGCACGCCTGGAAGATCTGGAACGTTTAGCGGCTCGTACGTTACACAACCAGAATCTGGCGACTATGGCGCTGATGGGTGCGGAAACACTCCGTGCTAAAGCTCTGACGTTCCCAGAAGGTAATGGTCAGCGTGAGATGTATCGCATGCTCGGTGCTGCTGCAACCATCCAGGCACGCAACCTGCAACAAGAAACCGATCGTATTCGCAAATCCAGCCAGATCGCCATTCTGAACTTCAATCTGGATTTCCCTTCTCATCGCATCTAACGCCTTAACCTGTGGAGAGCATTATGTCAGCTAATGATAAGAATTCGATCATGTCTAGACATGAAGACATTGAAAGACTGGTGAGGTTATCAACTTTGCACTATACCAAGGCGGGGGAGTTTTATCGTGAGGCGCAAGAGTGCACACGTAAACAAATGGCACTGCCGCCCTACGATCCTCGGCATGACTTTATTGAACAAGCCCATCACGAGGCTAAACAAAAAGGCGACGATCACTTAAGAGAAGCTGCAGAGATGGATAGCCGCATCAAAAGAGCAAGGGAATGTTTCAAAGCTGACTTCTCACCACAAGGCGGTAGCCAGTGATATAAAGGAAGGGGCTTCGGCCCTTTCTTTTTTGTTTTATGATAAATAGTCAACCTATGGGTATATAGGTGTTATGACGATTTATAAGGAGAGATCATGGAACAGAAACTGGCGTTGTATCAAGTGCAGTGGAGCGCAGCAGATATAGGTCGTGCTTTTGGTTACCGGGCGGTGCCGGGGTCTAATTTGTTGTGTCATTATTTTTTAGGCGCTGACAAAGAAAACATCGGACGATTTAATTATTTTGGTTTGGTTGTTGTTCCGCAAGGAATGCATCCGCAAAGTGTATTAGAGGCCGAGTTCCTTAACGTAAAAATAACCGAATGCAGAAAAGCAAAACAGTTAGCCGATACCGCGATTGGTCAACACCCTAATTGGAACTATGATTGGGGTGGTGAGCGGCTGCGTTACTTTGCAGCTACCGGCGGTGTTTACAACGCACCTATCATTGAACACTACGACTTCCACGGTCGAGAACTACTTGACGAGAAGTATGGATGGACTCACGAAGATAAGTGGAAGTGCACCACACTCACTGAGCTGTTCAATCTTTCCTAATCTCACACTTGCAGTTATTTTCACGCCTACATTACTAATGTGTGTGATCACCTTAAACCCTTAAACCTAAACCCGTAGGAACACCATCATGTTAAAGAATCCTTTAGCTAGCTCTTATAATGACGACGCACCAAGAAAAGCCGGCGCCATTGAAAACTTCGTGCGTAAAGCCATTGACCCTAACTATGCGGTTACTCGTCAGTGCGAAAAAATAAGAGAGGTTGTAGCACAAACTCTGATCGATGCTGCTAATGTCATCGGCCTGTCTTATGTCGAGATCTCCAAACACGGTGATCTCAAACCCAATGCAGTGGATGATTTCCTGGTAAACGGTACACATGAGGAAGTGGATTTAAAAAATGGCACCATTAGCATCCGCGCTTTCGTTCGCCAACCGGGCTTATTGATGTTGACTGTCTGTCAATCCGATAAAACGACTCCACAGGAAGAACAGCGTCCCTTCCAGCGCAGCAATGGGTTAGACATGCGTCACCTTCTCGATGTCCCGCCGACCCCGAGTCATGCGTCTATGTACTGCAGCGCAGACATTGTGACACATGATGCAACGAGGCCATTGTCACTCGCGATCTTAGACATTCTTCGCATCTTTTCTCTCGAAAACAACCTTACGTTGCTGACAGAGCTTGACGTGACCAGCACCGTAACTTATGTGTTCATCGATAAAGCATAAGGTTGTGATGCATGGACAAAGAAACCAATCAACACGTTGGCGTGTCGGTTAAGTTCCCCACACTCCCTCGTAAAGACAAGACGCTCATGACTGCACATGAGTTTGAAGAACTGTTACGTCTCTCCGGTGAGACTAACCGTTCTCGTCTTATTCATCAGGCATTGCATCATTATCGTGATGTGGTGCGTCAGCAACTCATTGAAGAACAAGAAAACCTCGGTAAGCGCATTGCAGAGTTCAATGCCGTCTTTCCGTCTGATAAGGAACCATCATGAGCGAAACAAAATCCCTGGGTGGCGAAGCGATCCTGGTGTACCGCAAACATAACTTCCGTCGACTGCTGGAGCCGTATCTGCCAGAAAGCGTGATCAATAAAGCACTGGCGCAGTATGCGTTAAATGACGCGGCGCATCTGGAAGACCATGCCATTGCGGTGGTCATCCATGCGGATGAAATCATCAAGCGTTTTCCGGAACTGAAACCGTGGCGTCATGTAATTCTGGTGGGTGCGTTACTGCATGACACCAAATGTCATGTTAGTCGGGATAAGCATCACATCCTGGGAGCATTGGCGGTGTATCGTGAATTCCTCTGTGCCAGCCCAGTCAGTCGTAATGCGTTTACGTACGATGAAGTTACCATGGTTGAAGAGTGTGTGTTAGAGCACCGTGCCTCCTGGAAGCACAAACGCTCTCACGACGCCTCTGAGGCTGTGGCGGCAGCAGACAGGGGTAAGCCTGACTTGTACGGTTACATGCGCCGTGCGGTGCGTTTCCGTTACGCTCAGCTGGAACAGGGTACGGTGGTCACGGAAGACACCAAGCGCACTATTATTACCGACTCCATCACCCACATGCGGGAAAAGTTCGGGGTTAGTGGTTACGCCTGGGACAGCATGCCCAAGTACACCCTGCTGATGTATGAAGCGGAGATCGAAGAAATGAAATCGGCTGTGTCGTATCCCAACAGTCATCTGGTTACTGTGGCGCTTGAGCGCTTTGATGAGTGGGTGTCATAACCACTATACCTTAAATGGCCAGGGAGTCCTGGCTTCTTTGCTTAACTTGTGAGGTCCTTTTATGTCTACTATGAGCCCATCCGTACAATCTATCTTTAAGTTCAAGCACCCGAGTCTGTTAGGTTATGACCCGGATCGTGAGAACATCAAGGTGGAACGCTTTAACTTAAAGTTGGAACGTGCTCCGGCTAATGTCAAGAACGCGCCGTATGTCCAGGAACACCTGGTGGCGTTGTTGAACCGGCTGGAGTTACGGGGTGAAGTCATTAAGCAGGTAGTGATGTGTGATTGGACACTGAGCTGCCGCATGCCCGATGACATCGTAGGTGTATTGGCCAAGGGCGTGGATCGTATCGACCTGGAACACTATGTCTGGTACGGCCGTGCCGATGTCTGGCAGTCTGATTTACAGCTGGATGATTTAGTCGGGGAGTTGCATCGACGTCACGGTACGGCTATTAAGCCACAGTACCTGATTGAGAAGTTTCTCCAATTAGAGTGTACGGTCGAAATCGTCATGCTCAACCCTTAAGTATTTTCGTACAATCTCGTCTCTTCGTATAGAAGCCATTATTGGTTTTTAGCGAGCTAACGCTAACGAGACGAGTTATATGACGATACCCTTTTAAGAGAACTCTTATCATGATTAACTACATTGTCACCACACTGCTAACGGTGTGTTTGATTCTTATGCTATTGATTCACATCGGGTATGCCAAGAACAACATCAAGCGAATGGAACACATGAACTTGACGTACTTGTTCAGCATGCTCACCACCGCCCTCAACAGCATCAACTTGACGGTTGTTCCGTCGCAAAGTATCGCTGCTGGGAGTGATACCGAAGACATGGATCGATTGCGTAAGATCACCGATGGTGTAGCAACCTATTTGCAAGTCTGGCAGGCGACGTTAGATTACATGTTAACGGCGTCACGTTGTCCCAGGATGCAAATCAACATGTCGGTAAGTCATACGACCACGTTCTTAAGTGACATGGGTGAACAGGTGGCTTACGGGTTCCAGCTCACCATCAATACCAACGAAGTGGTGAACACCCTGCCGTTAGTGATTGACAGTGTAAACCTTGCTGCTGTGGAAGGCAAGATGATGTACCACTCGCAACAGCTCGAGCAGCTGGTGAACGGATTCATGCGGGGCGGTGAAGGGGTTGTACTTGCATAAGGGTTTTTAGGTATCGTTGGGGCTACTTCTGCTGGGGCTCACGCCCTGGTAGAGGTAGTTTCTTTTTATGATAATGAGGTGAGAAATGAGTGCAGCAGAGTGGGGGAAGGTCGCGGTATACGGTATCATCATTGCGGTGTTACTGTGGATCACCATCGGGCGTTATCGGGGTGACAACAAAACGGTGTTATTACCGCCGGGTCATGAATTGGTGTTAGAGCACCTGAACGACTCTTTCCGTAATGTCATCATCACCATGACAAACCGCATCGAAGACCACTTCGAAACGGAGTACAGTGAAAACTATTACCTGTTTATGGAACAGGCTGCCGAGCACTTTCGTCTCGGCACCGATTATGTCAAGACACTGGAGATCTACAAGCGCGGCTATCCGGGCTGGGTCTATTACGTCCGCGACATTATTCAGCCGGAAGATGAAAACCAGGCCTGGGAAATTACCCTGCAAACGGGGTATGACCAACAGGAGAAGTACTACATCCCGTGGCACAACATGGCACACTGCATTGATACCTTGACGATACTGAACAAGAGCAATGCCCTGCTGGTAAGCCGGTTTGAGCACGCGTTAAGTAAAATCTGACATCCGCGGTACATGGTTTGACTTTAACTATAAATAGCAGGTATGTGTAATGACTTTAAGTGACAAGCACGACAGCGATAACATTGGTTCAACGGAACGTATTGGTGGCCGGGGTATCAAGCGTAAAAAGAGTAACCGGCTTTTGACGATCCTGTTGGTTTGCGCGATTGCTTACGTTCTCGGAATGTTCTTTATTTTCGATCATGCGGATGTAGGCAATCCACTTGATGCGTATGAAAAGACCAGCATCGATAACACCCCAAACTTTAACATCACTGAACCGCACACACGCTGTCAGTATGTCTACGACTCGGTGAACAAAACCATCACGCAAGCCAAAGGTTCTGAAGGCTGTGCGTTACCGAGTTTCAACTAACCTTTACTTGTAGGAAAACGTATGCACCTTGAAGATGTAATTTCCGTTGACGTTGCCGGTAAGACGTATCACTTCACCCGTCTTGAATCCCCGTTGAAAGAAATGCAAACCGGGAAGCTCGTCATCATGTATGTGTCTAAGCGCAAACGCTGCATTGAGAAAGTGTGGATGTGTGATGCTGAGATTGACTACGACCTGCAGGGTCACATGGAAAACATCCTGGTAAGCCCACGCACCAAATGGTTTACCAAAGATTATGCCATGACGCGTATCGGACATATCGATGAACGTTCGGTCACGATCACTGGCCCGGATAAGAAAAGCCTCAGTATGAGCATCATGGGTGACACGCTGTATACCCAAAAGCACCATTAACCTTTAACCCTTACTTGTTTGTACTCAGGAGACATTATGTCAGAGTCCACCCGTCAGAACTTGATCAATCACCTCAAACAAAAAGAGGGTATCATTCCCGTCTGGGCCAATTCCATTTACGGTCGTGGCGAGTACATCGTGGCGTCCAACGGTTTCCCGGGTAGTGAAAGCCGCAGTGCACACATCGACCACGTCGAAGGCATGTCCTGGGATCCGGCAGGTACAGTGTTGCTGGTCAATGCGGGTAAGCTTGTCAAAGGCGAGGAGAAGAACCCGCACAAAGACAGCATCACCATTACCATCGCGGGGATGAGCAACACCGGCAAGACGTTGATTCAGCACATCATCACCGATGCACTGCGCGACAAAGGTTTCGAAATCAACTTCACCCCACGGGCTGAAAGTGAAATGGCGAACACCGTTGACGACATTGACAAAGCTGCGGCCACGGTGCGTAAGCAGACTAAGATTCTGCTGGACGAACAGCACCTGTATAAACGTACGGTGCTCGGGAGTAAGTAATGAAGGAAAAGATCGTCATCTTCGTTGCGGGCCCAAAGGGGCTGGAAAAGGGTAAGCTTACTGAGATCATCAGTACAGCGTTGTCACAGCACTATCTCCTGGATAACAACCTGGGTGAGAATGCGCAACGTGATACGGATGCACTACCCGATCGTGTCATGGGACCGGCGGATGTCATGGAACTGAATGCCTACGACATTGTCATTGAGCATCTGCATACTGACAGTATCAAAGATATGGATGAGCAAGCCGACCATCTCACCGGTGTGGTGACGGGGTATACCGCCTATCCACACTCCTCGGGCATGAAGGTTATTCCCATTATTAAAACCGCAGGTTAACACTCTGGAGCACACTGGGAAACCGGTGTGCTTTTATGGAGGCTTTTATGTCCACTGAGTTACAAGAGTTATTTTTTGCTTATCACTTGCATGGTCAACCACGCGTACCCGATGCCGTGTACGATGAAATGAAAGCGGCTAATGGCGGACGGGTTTTTGACACCAAACTCAAACCAGTTACCCACAATTCGTTTGCACCCATCACTCACAAAACACCCATGCTCTCACTGGCCAATGTGTTTACCCATCAGGAAATAACTGATTGGTTCAATGGTGTGCATAAAGCGTTAAATGTACAACAGGGTCAGGTTGTTGAATTTACTGTGGAATGTAAGTTTGATGGGTTGGCATTAAGTTTGCTGTATATTGACGGGGTGTTAACTCAGGCAGCAACCCGTGGTGACGGTGAAACCGGTGAGGACGTTACTGAGAATGTAAAAACCATTCGCAGTATACCAAAACGGTTGAAGGCAGCAGACGGTGGGCCAAAAATACCCGCCCGTCTAGAAGTGCGGGGCGAGGTGTACATCACGCGCGAAGACTTCGCCGAAATGAATCGGCAGGCTGTTGCAGCAGGTGATAAGCCTTACGCTAATGAACGCAATGCTGCAGCGGGGTCGTTACGCACCAAAGACCCACTGGTCTGCGCACAACGTCCGTTATCCTTTGCCTGTTACGGTATCTCTGAATGGGATGTACCTGAAGACGAGCGAGAGCATTACGATTGCTATCAGTTCCAGCGAATGGCTCTGCAGGACTGGGGGCTACCTATCGATCGCGGCTTCTTTTATACCTTACGTCACCTGGATGAAATGCTGCACGCTTACGACACGTTGCGAGAGCTGCGTGATAAACTACCCTTTGGCATCGATGGCATGGTCGTAAAAGTAAACCATCTAAACGTGCAAGGTTGGCTGGGTTGGACATCCCGTACACCTAACTGGGCGGTTGCGTGTAAGTTCCCGGCTGAACAAGCTGAAACCACTGTCGAAGCTATCGATATCCAGGTTGGTCGTTCTGGTGTGTTAACACCGGTTGCACGTATCACCCCAACAAAGATCTGCGGTGTAACAGTTTCAAATGTGACATTGCATAACTTTGATGAAATTGCCCGTCTGGGCGTACGCGTAGGGTGTCGTGCAATTCTGGAGCGTAAAGGCGATGTGATTCCTAAGATCACTTCGGTACTCATTGATCCAAGTTGGGACGGTCAAATTGTGTCGCCTCCATTAACGTGCCCTGTATGCGGTTCACCGACGGAGCGTTTTGAAGGTGAGGTGTTTGTTTATTGTTCTGGTAAGTCAACGTGCCCAGCGCAGCTCAAAGAGTCATTAACCCACTTTGCATCTCGTCGGGCTATGGACATCGATGGGCTGGGCAGTAAGTTGATTGAGTCGATGGTGGACAAATGCTTTCTGCATAATCCGGCTGATATCTACGCGTTGAGGGCTGAACATATTCTGGCATTGGACAACAAAGGTGACAAGTCTGTAGCCAACCTGCTGTCTTCGATCAACGCTTCTCGTACCGTGCAGCTGAAACGCTTTATCTTTGCGTTAGGTATCACAGGTATCGGTGAATCCACAGCCGCACTGTTAGCCACGCAGTATCGTTCAATGGACAATCTGTTGAATGCTAAAGTGGAAGACCTGGTACAACTGCGGGATGTGGGTGAAATCACGGCGAAGCACATTGTGTCGTATTTCCACAATGAAGCCAACCGTGAAATCTTGACACGCCTGCTGAACACCCTGAACATCGTTGAGCCAGAAGCAGCCAAACAGGACTCACCGTTCTCAGGAAAGGCAGTGGTGATCACTGGTTCGTTCCCGGGGTATGGGCGGGATGATCTCAAAGACCTGCTGGCAGGTTTAGGGGCGACAGTCTCAAGCAGTGTCTCAGCAAAAACTGACATGGTGATTGCCGGTGACAATGCGGGATCAAAACTGGACAAAGCCAAGAAGTTCAACGTGCGGATTGTGGGTATCGACGAATTGCTGTCGTTGCTTAAATCCTAGATCGATTCAAATCTATATTACTGTGGTGAATCTCAATGCCGTGATCTCTTCACGGCACTTCATTTAATAAAAGGAAACCTGTATGAACACCTCTATCAAAGCCCTGCGTTCTGTATCTGACCTGAACACTGACGTTTCTGTAACCTCTATTGTTAAACCCCTGGATTCTGTGTTCGGCTCATTGGGCGAATTGCTGTTCAGCTGGGTTAATTCCTGTGGCTACGGCGATCAGGATCACAAAGATCTCGACATGGCGCTCACCAAAGCCTGCTGCGAAGCACTCGGTCTTCCGTTCGTCAACTTCGACACCGACAACTTCATCAACCACACCCAGTATTTCCCGTCCGATGAATTCCTTGAGCCTTTCCTGGTAAAGCATGACTTCATCCGCAAAGGCAATGGTTCCTTCGTCGCCCTGGATCACGGTAACCGTGTAATCGGTTATCTGTCTGTTGCGCCGGACAGTCACCGTAACGTCACCGTTGTTTTCGGTGGTGCGGAATCGCTTGCGCTTGAGTTGCTGGATCTTTTTAAAGGGAACCTTGCTACCGACCCGGTGAGCGAGTCTCGTACTCCGTACTATGAAGTGGTTAAAGGTGGTCGTGGTATGAGCTTTATGCCGGGCGGTGGTGGCGAAGCACTGGCGTTGACCAATGGGGTGATTGATCGCCCGCGCGTTGCTCAGCCGGAGTTCTATCCTTACCTGGGTGGTTCGGTGCATGAGCTGTTTGCGCAGTTTATGGCTTCCGATGAAACGGTGATGATTCTGTCAGGTCCTCCGGGCACCGGCAAAACTTCAGCAGTTTCTGCGGCTATTGATCTGCTGCGTATTCTGCCGATCTATGCCAAGAAAACCGACGTCATCGCGGACCGTGACTTTGTTGACTTCGTCTTTAAGGTGAGCGACAAGTACATGAGCCAGATTGGCGGGACCGATGCACGTGCACGTGCAGATCTGTTTAAAGATAACCCGCTGATTGAGCGTGAGTTACTCGACAAGAAACTCGCTGCGTTCCGTACTGACGAGGGTGTCGAGAAAGAAGAGCCGCGTGTTCCGATGGTTATCTGTGAAGATGCAGATCTTCTTCTGGCGCCGCGTAGCATGGGTAACACCTTGATGGGTAACCTGCTGAACGAAACTGACGGCATCTCCAGCAACACGTCACGTAAAGTGGTCTTCCTCACCAACATCACCGATCGTAAATTGATCGAAGAAGCGTTGATGCGTGAAGGTCGTTGCTTTGCAGTGATTGACTTCCGTCTGCTGACCCCGGAAGAAGCGGTTGCTGCACGCGAAGCTGCGGGTCTGCCGCCGTTCAAAGAAGTGCCAACCGCACCGATTTCTCTGGCTGCGACTTTGCGTAAACCACGTAAGAGCATCAAAATCATCGATGGCAAAATTGTCATCAGTGAAGTGGTGGTCGACCACGTCAATGCGGAAACGCACGTTGATGATCGTGTTGACGAAGACAAAGACGCTGAGTAATCGGCATAAGCGCCAGGGGTAATTCCCTGGCCTTATTTTTTAACACAAACCAGAGGTTTTTATGGGTAAGTTTGCTGATCTTAAATCCCAAACAGTGCCGTTGTTGAAAGCCACGCCGCAAGCAGAACCCCTTCATTATCGTGTCGGTAAGCAGTTAGGCGAAACCATGGCCGATGCGCTAACAGGGATGCTTAACGCACCTGTTGCCGATTTAGAAGCTGCAGTAATAAAAGATGGTGGTGTCGCGTCGAACCACAACGTTACGTTTAGCATTAATGAAAACATGGGTTGGTTTGACATTCGTGTTGATAAACTGAAAGTTGACGGTGTCAATGTTTACGACCAACTCATCTATGGTGACAGCATCAAGAAGATGTTGAACGTTGCATGTCTGACTATTGTTAGCAAACACCCAGACTTGTTTGCGGTCTACCAATTCGATGAAATGGCGTGTGCGACGGTTTACATTAACGATGAGTCGTTCGAGCCCGCTCGTCCGGTTTCCTTCAGCGTTTGGAAATGGCTTAAGTCCTTGTTTGTGCCGCACAAAGTCGGCGTGTAATTCTTAACTTGTTGGGGTGTTACTATGCCATTCATGATTGTCAACACAAAGCAGATCAACATTGATCAGCCCATGTTTAATCAGCTTTGCCAGCTTATCCGTAAGTGTCGTCCACAAATTGACAACATGTCAATCCTGGAAGCTTACCAGATTAAAGAAGATGGTGATTACGCCATCCTCAACAACAAGGTGTACGTGATTCTGAAAATCAGTGGTCATCGTCTGCCGAAATATCTGTGTCTCGGACGTCGTGAGCTTCAGCCTGAGCTGGATGCGTTAAACCCTACGTTCATTACCGATCGACGGATGCGGATTGATAACCATCTGTCCTTCCCCGATCAACCTGAAATCATTTACCACACCTGTTAAGGATAAACCCGTATGATCAATGCACAACCTGCCACCGGCTACCCAAATCTGTTTGAGTACGGTGAAAACGAAGTGCCGTTCACCGCCAAGGTCGACAGCAAGAAAGAGCTGCCGGCCAATGCCGATGACAACGACGTCGCGCTGGTTGCCGATGAGGTGGTCTACAGCTTCAATGCCGAAGAAGGCGAGTGGAAATTGAACCTGTGGCTGACACACGTTTGGGAAATGGAAGTCAAGCGTGATGAAGCAAACAAATCCAAATGGGAGCTGGCGGTGATGGATGCCGTGACCCGTCTGGACTTCGGCAAAGGTGAACGTAAAGACTGGACTCTTCAGAACTGGATGGCACATGTCGGTGCGGGTCTGCGTTCTGATCATCTGGTGGTGTTCGGTAGCATCCAGGCGGCTGATGCCATGATTCGCGGCATCCTGAATACCGTGGCAGCCGCACACGCTGAAACTAAAGAAGCCGGCCCGTTGACCCTGAACTTCTCAGGTGGCACCGAACTGCAACGCACGCTGATCGGCACTACCCTTATCGGTAAGCTTGCACCTCTGCCGGTTAAAGTCGGTGAGAACCTATCCTCGCTGTTCCAACGCATGGATCACACTGGCGGGCTGGGCGAAGAAGAATACCTGGTCGTGATGGAAGCGGTGGCTAAAACCGGCATCACGATCGAAGCTGACCTGTCTCCAAAAGAAGATTAACCCTTTTAACCACCTCAATAAAGAGAACACGCATGTCACAGTCTAACGGTACCTTAGTTATTAGCATTCCTCATGATGCAACCGACCCGATCGCCATCGTTAAAAAGGTCGTCAATAGTTTCATCGTTGACGCACCGGTGTCCGGTCTGTCGGTCAATATCGATGTGAACGCCACCTACAAAGAAGTACCGGTAAGTGGCCCGTCTCGCTTCCTGGGTAACGTGGTTATTAGCAACGGCACTGTAGTGGCTAACAACGTACATCCGCTGGAAGACGTGCCGGAGTATATGGCGAAGATCCGTCAGTGGGCAACCGACCGTAACATCATCGGCGGTGGCTCTACCGACCTGGATCAGCTGATCAAAGGTCTGACAGAAGCGGGTGAGTTCTGGACTCATATCGGTAAACGTCAGCATGCAATGCTCAAAGACGACATCGGTGACATCATTGTTTGCCTGGTGAACTCAGTGGGTTGTCTGGATATCAATCTGGAAGACTACATCACAGCACTGGACAAAGACAGTCGTGTCGGCGCTAAGGCCCAGTATGAAGCAAAAGGCCTGAAACGCACCAGCCTGCAGGTACTGTACGGTCTGACTGATGCGGCGCGTCACATCGAAACATTGATGGATAACAGCGACGCACACCCTGTTGACATCCGCTCCATTAAAATCGATATCGCAGACGCAGCAAGCGACGTGGTTTACGTGCTGGAAACGATTGCCATTGAAATGGGCTGGACGCTGGCTGAATGTCTGCACGAAGCCTACTACGATATCTGGCAGCGTAAAGGTCTGATGGTTCAGGGTACGTTTGTCAAAGAGTCTGACTTCACCCGTGAAATGGTTGAAGCCGCGCTGGCTGACCCGAACACCAAACCGACCACCCGTGCCTACCTGACGGGTTGGCTGGCCAAGTAATCCCTGGGGGGTTGTATGATCGAAGTCAAACAAGTCGCTTACCGCTTTAATGCTGACATGTTAAAGCTGTATGCTGAGCGTATTACCCGTGCACAGGACGAAGGGCGTCAGGTGTTCATTGTAGCGTCTCCGGAAAACCAGGAGAAGTTCAAAGATCACTTGCCACACTTTATCAACGAGGCGTCTTTTGCCGCGGTGGTGTTTGTTGGTTACCCGGTCAGTGAACGTGAGGCTAATAACCTCGGTCGTGGTGCCGCCAACGTCAGCTGGATCGTTGTCGATGATACAGGTCGTTATACTGAGATCATGGCACCTGTGATGGAAGCGGTTGGCAATCCCGACGTGTTGTTCGTCCAACATTAATACCTAGAGGGCTTCGGCCCTCTTCTTATACCCGGAGACTTGTATGATCAGAGAAATTAAAACCGAGTACCGTTTTAGCAACGTCATGATCGCAACGTACCTTGCGTATGTTAAAACGGCATTTGAATCCAACCAGACGCCTGTCGTCTTTGCAGATGTGGGGAGTCGCAGTGAACTCAAAACTCTGTTCCAGGAGAACCTGGATAAGGCACAGTTTGAGCGCATTGAGTTTCGTGCTTACCCGCATGATCCGCGCGTGGCTGAGAACATGGCCAAAGGCTTATCCAATAAGCTGTTTATCGTCATTGATGAGAAAGGTCGCTTCACTGACCAGATCAGTCGTTCCATTGGTTGGTCCATGGCTGCTGCCAGAACCGACGCATTAATTGTTCACCACTAACCCGTAGGGAGTTGTTATGTCAAAGAAGATTGTTGTTGAGATTGAAGTCGACGTTGCCGTTATTGCCGCTAACATGAAACGCCATGGCATGGTCATGGATGGCGAGCGTGTTAACCCGCTTAAGCTCGATGAGTACCTCAAAGGTTACCTGAGCGGTGCTATGGTGTCTGGGCTCGAGCTGAACGGTAAACTCGACATGCTTAAGATCGATGTCGAAAACTTCCTGCAGGGTAAACCGGTTAGCGACGATGCTTTCTGGCAGACCTGGAACCGTGCACAAAACAACACCACCAACACTGCGCCGTTCGAATTGACTGACGCTACGTGTAAACTGGTTAATGATCGTGAAGGCGACCAGATTGTTGCACTGCTGGGTGTCTTTGGCAAACCTAACCGCCTGGGTCACACTTACTCGGTTTATGACAAAGCTGTGTTAATCCATCGACTGGAAAGCATGATCGGTAACGCAGTGGGTGAGATCGAAAACCCCATCACTGCCCAACTCGACCACAATTCCACCATGGTCCGTAGCACCACGATTGATTATGAAAAATCAGCGGGTGTGTTGTTAGACTACGAAATCACCACGTTTAGCCATGAGGGTAAAGAGGTTCATGAAGTGGTAGGGTTGATCGAACCGTCTGAGAAACTTAAGCAGAAGGCCCGTAACGGTGAAAGCTGCTTCTTTGGCATTCGCTGTTTGAACGAGTTTAACAGCCCTGACGGCAAAAACCATAGTGTCACTCTCCTCGTAGCTTTTGATATTCTGCGCGAAGATCCGCGTTACTAATGATCAGTAAACAACTCCTGAAGTTGTACTGGGCTGGGTACTTCTTCAGGCGTAAGCTTCCTTCTGGGTTGACGCTGTTTATGCTGACCGTGGTGGTGTTGCTCGGTTTCGGTATTGTTGATTGGGTTGTTAACTTTACCACTGGCTTAAACAGCGGTCCGTCGTTAGCGGATGTGTTTACCGACAAGGAATACACAGCCACTGAGACTGTTGCAGAACAGTTCTTTAAACTCCCAGCACTGGATAACGTGTCTGGGGATAACCTGGTGAAACTCGGGATAAGAGCCGCCGCACATGAAAAGAACCAAGAACATCCGCCATGACCGTTTTCGTAAGGCATGGCATTTTGGCAAGGTATCCATGATCGTGATTGCATCAACCGGCGCATTGGTTGCCTGTGATGAAGTTGCTGATCAAGATGTTGCAATGTATAAAAACGCAGATGACTGCAGTCGAGCCCATCCGTCTGAATCTGCACAGTGCAAGTCAGCGTACGACAAAGCACTGAGTGAAGCGGATCGTACCGGTCCGAAGTACAACAGTCAAAAAGATTGTGAGCAGGACTTCTCAACCGATCAGTGTCATTACTCCAGCAGCGGGTCACACTGGATGCCGTATATGTACGGTTACATGTACGGAAACACTGGCAGCAGTTATGCACAGCCATTGTACTCATCAAGCCGCCCGGGTAGCCAGATGTATCGTCAAGCCTTTGATGCACAAGGCAAGAACTACGGCAGTGCTATCTCTGGTCGTAACTTTAAAACCAGCCGTACGGCGTTTGTGAGTCGCCCTACGTCTTCTACTATTACCCGTGGTGGGTTTGGTCGCTCTGTGTCCGCACACGCGTCCTCTTCTCACTCCTCAGGAGGTTAGTCCATGTTTTACCCTTACCCGTTGGAAAGTAAAAAGCAACAATCAAAACGCACCAAGAAACTGTTTAACCGGTTCCTTAAGCACACAGATCACAATCGCACGTTCAACCACAAACAATGGAAGAACTGGCTTAATGGCGATAGTCTTGAAGGCAATGACTATGTTCACACCTGGAAGGTGCGTGAGTCCTACATTCCGCGTTATGGGTTTGCAATCATCACAACAGAAGTGGTCAGTCGCCTTGCCACGTTCATGCGTGGTAAACGCGTGCTGGATAGTGGTGCGGGCGCTGGTTACCTAAGTAACTGTTTACGTAATCGTGGCATTAAGGTTACAGCCATCGATAATTGGTCACACAGTTACGCCAGCTGGGGTAGTTTCAAAAGAGTCAGCAGCAATGTCATTGATTGTGATGTTCGTGATCACGATGTCGCGCAGTATGACGTGATTATCCTGAGCTGGCCGCATGATGGCATGGAGGCCCTCAGCAAGATGGTCTCTGGTCAATATCTCATCTATCAAGGTGAAAGCGCGTACGGTGCTACCGGCAGTGAGGAGTTCTTCGCAACGTTAGAAGAGTCTGGTCAGTTTGAAGAAATTGATGCGGGATTCTTAAACGAGTATGCATTGCAGTTCGACGGCATCCACGACTACTGGAATGTCTACAAAAAGAAATAACCACACTCAACGGGGCAATTGAGTCCCAGAGGAAAATACCATGAATTCATCTTTACGTGTTATTAATCGTTCGTTTTCTATTGAAATGGTCAATGCACTGACCCAAATGCTGACCGTCAAGTGCAGCGAGAACCACCTTGAAGGGTTGGCGCAGTTTATCCGTTTCAATAACCTTGGGTTCAAAAGCATCTTCTCCAAACAGGCGTTTCTGGTAACCCCGCACAAAGTGCGTGTCGAAACAGCGGTAATGGAATCCACCCACGGTAAGATCTATTGGGAGCTGCGTGACGGTATTGTCGAGCTTTACCCAATGGGTCGTTTCGGTGATCTGCGTTTTACGTTAACGCTCGAGCACCTGTGTGAAATCCTGATGCGGGAAACCGAGCTCAAACGCTGGGACGACTTCCGTATCGCCAGCATGGGTCTCGATGGACGGGTGATCTACTTCTATTCGCATCTGATGTTTGATGACCACATCACCATTACCGACCGTGAAACCTTCTACATTGAACTGAGTGAAGGCATGGGTGGTAACTGGATCTGCGAAGAACATTTCTGCACCGAAGAGATGCGTGCAATGTTGGCGGAACAGCAGAACACCGGCCCGAGTTATTACCTCAGTAACGACGGCCAGTCAGTGCTGACGCGCAAACTCGACAGCGTCATGAAACAGTTTAAAACCGTGGCTGATATCAAAGCCCATTTCCACGTAAGCTAAGGGGTCAGTCATGTTAGAGTTATTATTATGGGTAGTCATCCTGTTCGGTGTTTTCGTCTTCTACCGTGGTGCGTGCGCTATCAGCCCCATGGTTATCCTGCTGGGTGCCGCAATTATCTTTGTGGGTAATAGCGGGCTTAACCGTCAAGAAGCCGAGTCAACCTGTGAAGCTATCCAACGCTTGGGCGGTAGTGCCGCCTATGACAATGGGAAGTGCCTGATCAAAGACAGTGCAGGTGTTTCCTTCGATCGCGATAACGAGCGTTTCATTATCATTAATAAGGACAAGTAACCGCGTGGGTACGATCGTCAATCTGTTTGGTAAATTCCGCAGTCGTTGGGCTAAGTATCATGCACAGCGTCTGCGCGAACTGCGTCACTGTCAATTCAACGGTAACCCAGTGGAATGGTTCACTGGGCCTGAAACTATCATTTACCTGGACGAGAACGGCAAGCCTGAGCGCACCGTCGTCGTTCACTAACGAGACAATCCTCATGGGACAAAACACACAGCAGTACAGTCGTCTGGTAGACATCGCCGTAGAAGCGAACCCTGGCGACCTGATCCGTCACTCATCCTGGCGTGAGGGACAGACGGTCACCTGTTCAACCGAGTTCTTGCGTGGCTACGGTAACTATCCGCATGCTGCTCGGGCCGCTGAAGGTCTGAACAACTGGCCGGCTATCCGTAACGTCAAAGACGGTTACTGGACGTTTGCCGGTAAGTACCCGCGTACCCGCATCGAACCACGTCGCCCTTCGCGTTCGTGGATCAACAACGTACCTCCAATGGAAGGTGCGAAAGCGCTCTAAGCGTCATAAACCAGGTAGGCGCCCTTGCGGGCACCTACCTGGGTCTTATGCCGGTCTAACCAATAAATCAGGCACCACGACGAGATTCGGTGGAAGTTCAGCGTGACTGTCTAATGACGGTCTGCCAAACACCCGCACGAACCAGTACATGGGCCACCAATAACTTGCACCCAAGCCACAGCGCTGAATGTTCTTCTTGAACAGCCAGTCCGCATCGGCCTTTGTCCCGACGCCCCGAATTGCTAACAGATACATGTAATCGTGCACAACACACGCTGGCAGGTATTTGTAGTAAGGTGGGAATAAGGACCATAACACACGAGGGATAGTACCGCCGTCAGTGATTAACCCCTTCGGTACAATTACTTCCGGAGTTACATAATCTTCAGTCAGCTGGAAACGATCACGGTGATTCAAGTACAGCAATGGAATATTGGGTAACACAACGTTATCTGACATGATCCATCCCCTATTCGTATTACATACCATTTTTAGGAGACCGCTCCATGTCTACAGTTAAATTTGTCACTGACCGTATTTTAAACGGTTTAGGTTCTAACCCGATCCATCACCAGTCTCTGTTAATTAATACCATCGAGGACTCATCTTTTGGGTCTGTCAGAGTTATCATGTTTATCATGCGTGTTGCCGACAACGATTTCAACGCAGAAATGTACGAACGTCGTATCCTGCAAGAGATGGAAGCAAAGCATATTTACGTGGCATTTCACAAGACACGTCGCCACGAAGGTGAACGTCTTATCACGGTTGCTAAGGCACTGGAACCCAACCACCACAACTACACGCCAGGTAACCTTAAAGGGTTTACCAAGCTCTGGTTAATCAAAGCCACCGATGCTGAGCGTGCGGTTGCCGAGATTCGTCGTAAGCGTGCAGCTGAAGCACCACGGGCAGGCCGGGAGAGTATCACTATCGGTCGCCGTTAAGGAGGGCTATGTTTCTCATGATGATTGTTGTCGTGGTGGTAATGCTCGCAGCTGCTTACAAGCTGGCAGGGTGTTTCGATCTTAACCGCACGGCAACAACGTTTCTCATTTTCCTGGTGATGCTGTTTATGCTCACCGCTTTTATCCGTGCTCTAATGTTTGTATAAGGACCTACTATGCCGAACGTATCTGAAGTAAAGAGTAAAACCATTGGCGCAGCCGTGCTGAAGTTAATTGGTGGTGAGTCCATCACGATCTTCCAGCCAAACAAAGAACTCAAACTGGTTGATTTCATGGCACCGCCAGCTATGGGTGATGACCTGCCAGGCTGGGGGTCGGCTATCATGCGTGTGAATGTGGATGACTTCCCCTCGAGTGTGTACGTAGAATTGGTTGATGCACGCTGCCGTGAGTTGTTTGGGTTCGGTCTCAAACGCACCGGCAATAGTGTCGCCTTGACCAAACCGGTCAAGCCACGGGGTTATCACGATGGTTACTCTTACACCACCGACAAAGACGGTCGTATGATGCTCATCGGTGACTACGCGCATGAACTCAATGTGGTTTACATGAAGCTACTGGATGAGCCGATGGAATTGCGTCATCGTGATGATTACCAGTGTGTCCAGAACCGCTCAGCCATTATTTACGTGAATGACTTGCGTAAAATTGCTGAGTGGTGCGGTGACACTGTATCAATCCATCAAGGCATGGTTCACATTACCCCTGCTTATACCGGTGAGGGGCGATCTGAATGATGTTCACCATTCAACACATTGCCGCATTCGTCACGATGCTGTTGCGTGGGCCACCGCGTGAAGTACTCAACTGTGCCGAAGACAAACAGAAGATCATCGATGCGTTTAAAGCCAATCAGCTTTTTTACGCTGACGTAGGTGGTGTGTCATTTACGTCTGACATGCAAGCCCTCTGGGTGGACTCGGTGCAGTACCTGAACGAGGGTCGTGTGCCGCCTTTAGAGATCATGCTCAAGCACGAGTTCGTGGGGTTGTTTGCACACTGGTTCTGGACGACACTGCAACGTCTAGGTGAGGACGATTACTTCGCTACCCCACCGATGCATTATACCCAGGACGTCGTCGATGCAATGAATGCCAAGACGGTAGAAGAAGGTTGGCTGATTGCTTTCATCTTACCGTATCTGCATTACGAGCATGACCGTATCCTTGCTGAACGTATCAAAATAGAAAAGGTGCTAAAGCGTGAGCCTGTAGCGCGCGCAGCATTTCCCTTCCTTGGTACTCTGTACCACAACAACGACCAGGAGTAGCCATGCTTTCGTTTGCGTTAGCATTTGTATTAATTGTGTTAGCCACTGCATTAGTGTTAAGTCGTATACTGGTGTCACGCCAATCCACCCGTAGCATGCTTGCCTGGATCATTGTGTTGATGGCGATGATGGTGGGCTTTGGCATGTGGCTGGGTGAGTTAATGAATCTGCAGCTTTTGTAATCCAGATATTTTCACAGCTACATTACTAAGGTGTATCTGTGTAAAATAATTAACCTTTACTTGTGAGGAACACCCTATGACTCAGTTAATCGCTGCGGTAATGATCTTAGTATTTGCTGGTAGTTTCACCTGCTTCAGTTATACCAGCATGGGTTGGCGTTCGGTGCGTGATAACGACCGTCGCTACTCCGTTGCCTGGTGGTTTACCTCAGTCGGGGTAATCTGCACAATCATCGCCATTATGGCATTCGCTATGACCCTGCGCACTGCGTTAGGGCTACCACCGCACCCGTAAGCAGTCCCGTTGTAAACCTTAACATTCTTTATACTTCATATACCTGTTAGACCAATAAACCGGAGAACCACCATGACCACAACTACTACTACTACTTCAACTCAGACTACCGCTGACCAGAACAAAGCCGAACCGCATCTGCGTGACCTGTCTATCACTATCGACGGTCTGAACGCGCTGGACATTCAAGTCGGTGGTGCTGGCGCCTGGGCTCCTCGTCTGACGGTACAGCTGTCGGGTGACCAGGGTCTGGATGATAACACCAACGGTCGTAAAGTGTTCCTGAACGCAGCCGGCTTCCTGCGTGCTGCGCTGTTCAACGATGGCGTGACCGTTGAGACCGACGGTCAGAAAGTGAACCACAACTTCGTACCGCACGCGAACATCAGCCGCGACGACCTCGACGCAGATATCAAGCGTGCCGTGTCGCTGGCTAATACTGCTATCGAAGGTCTGGAAGAAGCCTACCGCACCGCCGGTAATGGTCCGGACGAGCTGGTCTATGTGAACGGTTCGCTGCTCATCAAAATCGCGCAGGTTGACTTCGACCTGGTAGAGAAAAAGCTCGGTCTGAAAGTCGACGGCAACAACATCTCTGTTGACGGCCTCGATGTGCGCAACACCACGGTCTTCCGTGATGGCGAGCAGCAGCCGCAGTAAGTCATAAGGCCTGGGTTCGTCCCAGGCTTTTTCTTTTATCCTTTACCCGTAGGAGTAGTGAAATGGACAGAACGCAAAACACTAACGTAGAAAAGAAGTCGGTCGGATTAAGTGATGCCACACTACTTAACTATCAGATGCTGGAGCTGAGACAAGCAATTGGTGACTATGACGTAATTATTCGTCAACTGTCTGACTCTGGATTGCGTAATCCTAAACGTGGTGCTGACCCTGATTTGTTAAGAGCACGTGACACGGTGCGTAAACGTATCAGTGAACTGGCGTCACCCGCGTTGCTTTTAAAGCTTCTCGATTTGGCTGAGGTAAGTAGCAAATGAACAACGCCGTTACCTTTAACGACTCTGCGTCGAAAGCGGTCAAGACCTTGCTGGACAACCTGGTGCTGGCCCGTGCGTCTGCTATCTCCCACGGTGGTCAGCCTAACCGGGCAATTCGCAATTGCTGTCGAGAGATCGTGAACGCCCGTAAAGAACCTGAGCAGGTGTTGGCGGTTGCACGTCACATTGCCAACAAGCATCTGTGTGAGCACGAGCTTTTGAAAGTGGTTGAAACATTTAACCAACTCGCAACCGGTGAACTGGAAGTGGTCATTGAAGGTGTGTTACATACACCGACCAAAGACGCCCCACAGATCATCGGATCTTGATATGTTATACGTGAGGAACTTCGGTTCCTCTTTTTTTTTGTTTAAGGAATCCACTATGACTGACGTAACCAAGCCTGTGTTTAAACAGGAGCTCTTCACCCAGGTGTTCATCAACGGCGCACGCTTTGACCCAATCAGCGTTGGTCTGAGCGACCAAACCCAGCGCGATGATAATCCTGAGCAGCTGGATTTCGTTAAAGCGGTTGAGCTGCTGAGAAGTGCCTACGTGCATCGTCACAATCCTGTGCGTGACAAACTGATCATCATGGGTATGCTCGACACCATCATGGCTGAGCTGCCGACGGGTAACTTGAACTATAACCGCAGTATCTCACTGGGTGATGTGGTCCTGCATTACGGTGTGGCGCTGCGTAAAGCCCCGCCGGCCAATGTTATACCAGATGAAGTTAAACCGGAACGTAAGCGCGGTGAAATCCCAGGCATCATTCCAGCTAATGAGTTTGGTGAAACGCTTACCGACGACATCCCCTGGGATCCGGTTCAGGCCGAACACGAAGCTGTACTCCAGCAACAATACGAAAGAGAGGAAAAAGAAATGTCAGGTAACACCCCTGCCGCTGATGGCGATTTTAACATCGATGCACTGAGCGCACTGGATCTGGAAGCAGCTGAGAAAGTTGCCGAAGAGAAACAAGCCGGTGGTGGCGAAGTCGTTGAAGCCTCTAACGAGTGCGATGGCGGCGGTTGCAAGATCTAAACATACGGGCCAGACTTCGGTCTGGCTCTTATGCCGGTCAATGGTATGAACACTACGTTCACTACACTTAACTTGTTTACTAAGCGGAGACATCATGGCCGAGAATAGCACTGTATTGCAAATTCAGGATATCGCTGATGCTGGCGGTAAAGTTGTGTTTCTGGACAGCGCAGGTGAGCTGAAAAGCTTTGCCTTGTCCCAGATCACGGATCTTCTGAAAAACAATCTGTCTGCTGATTCGTTAGCGTCCAGCGATGCCCTGAGTATGATTGGCCAGGTCGAGTCCTTTGCGGCTCTGCGTCAATTGAAGCCCAAGAAAGACGGTATGCGTGTTTCTCTTAAAGGGTGGAACGCCGGCTCTACCGAAGGTGGTGGAGAGTTCGTTGGTTACCTTAGTAAAGGGACTGACGATGGCGGGATGGTGGCAGCTGGGAATGGTTTCCGGTGGGTCCGTGCTTGTCACGATGTTAACACTATCAACGTCACGCATTTTGGGGCGAAGATGGATGGGGTGACTGATACGGCAGCCGCGGCTATTGCCATGTACAACTGGAGTGTGAAGAACATGCAAGGCGTGGGTATTCGTTACCCAGCTGGGGTATGCTTCATTTCTCAGATTAAATTCCCTAATGAACTCAACCTGTTTAAACTCACTGGCGGTCAGACTAACTTCGGTTATCTGAGCAGCACCATTGTTTACACCGACACCAATAGCAACTTCATCGTTGATATTGCGGCCCGTAAAGTGGAGCTGGCTAACTTTATCTTCCGGGGCAAGGCAACTGAAGCAACTCCGGATACTAAAGGCGTCTACAACAACAGCATCATCGGCGGTCAGTTCTTTAACATGACCTCTGTGCGTTTTGAACAGATCGGCGGCACCTGCGTTCAACTGGTCGATACTCTGGATACCAAATTGCATCAGTGGTATGCCTCTGAGTGTCGCGGTGACGTGATTGCGTCTAAATGGTCTGGTCGTGCTGCGGGTGTGTGGGATCACTCCACTGCCATCGACATGAGCAACTTCAACGTACAGAAATGTGTGGGTGGTAAAGTCTTTAACTTGCCACGTTGCACACAGTCCTTTATTACCAACGGGTGGATCGAGCACACCGAATTCCCTGGCGATATCTCCAACGGACAATGGATCATTAACGGTTTCAACATGGAAGATTGTAAGAACCCACTCAAGGCAACTTACTCTCGTCTGATTGAAAATCAAACGGGCCTGCAGTCAGGCTCTTCTATTGATTACTCCGATGATCCAAATGTCGTTGAATGGCTGAGCCAGTGGGAGCGTGGTCGAATCGATATCAGCAACCACGGTATTTATATCAACGGTACGCTGGAACCTGGCTCAATGTTGTCTCGCAACAAAATGGGCAACAGCGGTGATACGCCGAAGTGGTTCCGTGTGGGTCGCTGGTTCTCGCCGGAAGAAGGTGACCAGCTGGACATCAACATGATTGGCTGCGGTAACTTCCTGTCGGAAAGCCCTAACCTGAATGACGTTGACGACTCGCGTCAGGGTGGCGGTAATACCCTGATTCGTGTACAGCTCAAGAAGAACGGTGCCATTGGCGGAACGCTGATGCCGTGCGGTTCTTCTCCTATCCTGGCAGCGAAGCTGATTAAGGTGAGCGGTGGATCATTTGTGTTGTACGTGCAGCTGAAAGGCTATACGCGCAACGTGATCCCAATGATCACAGCAACGGGTAAGACGCGCGCTGAAGCTGGTGTGTGTTATTATTTCCGTCCGGACGTCGCAGCGGTAACTGAAGCTGAGATCGCAGCACAGGAAACTGAACAGAACAAAGTTCAGACTATCTCTGAGCAGTGGTCGATGGGTCAGAAGGCAGGCGTTGGTGCAACTAACGAAGGTCATCTGTTGCTGAAAGGTCAGATCAAGAATGATCACCTGGCGGTACGTGTTCTGGTAAGCTCTGCAGCATGGGCGAAGTCAGAAATCCGTTACATCCAGCTGAAGAAAGACGCAGTGTAATATAAGGCGGGACTTCGGTCCCGCTTTTATGCCGCCATGTTATGTCTTACGGCAAGGTAAGTCGAGGGAAGTGAAATGTTCGAAACAATAATAAACTACTTGTATCATAAGTTCGCTAATAAAAGTGGGGATGTAAAAATGACAGACGTAGTCGCTGAAGGTCAAGGTGTCGTTGCAGCACCTGCGGTAGATCCAACACCTACTCCGGTAGGTCAGGCGGTCGTGCGTGCAGAAGTGACAGCAGAGGTGAAACCTGCTTCACTGCTGGAAACAGTAGAAGGTGTTGCGGAGTCAGTGGTTAATGAAGTAAAAGCTGATGTGACCGCCGTCATCAAAGGCGTAGAAGACAAGATCGCTGAGGTCTTGACGGAACGCGCCGACAAACTGCTGGATGCGGTAAAAGAACTGCTGGCAACCGCGGGTCATGACCTGGGTCCGGTGTTTGATGATGCCGCAGCTCTGGCTAAGGCGTTCTCGTCTAACGACGATGAAGCAGCCGACAAAGTCCTCAATATCCTGAAGGTTGCCGGTCACGAGTTCGGTAACAAAGGTGTCGGTATTCTGGCGTTTGTCAAGAAGCACCTGTAAGCAATAGGGCAGACTTCGGTCTGCCTTTTATGCCGATTGATGATATGTATCATCACTTGAACACGGGGTTCATGCATCATGATAGAGGCCATTTTATTCGGTGGTAGCAGTAAAGTGCTGCTCCGCTATTCCGGTCCGGGTAACAAACAGCTTGTGGCTGGCGACAAACACAATGGCTGGCTTGGACTGATCGACACAGCGTTGATGCCAACCTTACAGCAAGTGGCTGCGAACGCCGGCTTGACAGTAGGGGCTTACGGTGGCACAACCAACACACCGCCCTTCTGGTTGAAAGCGGTGATCAATGACAAGTTTATTTTTGTCCCCAACGGTCCGTGGTCGACGACTGTCAATTGGGCACAGCTTTATAATGCAGGATTGGTATACGGGACCGATGACACGGGCCCCGGCAAGCCGCTTAATTTAACGGGCGTCAATCAGCTGAACTACTTTGAATGGAAGGCGCCTGATGGGTCGTCGTGGTTATTCAAAGTCCGTTTACTGCAAGACAACGTTCCGGTCTCTGTGGGTGCAACTTCTGAAGTCACCACAACCACCATACAAAGCTCTGAACAGTTTACCTTGTTCAGCCATCTTTTCCGTGGGGGTCAGCCTGTCGATAACATTAAATGGGATGACTTGACCAACACTGCAGGACTTTACCCATTCCAGACGTTTGGTCAGACGGTTGCCAGTAACGGTTACATTCACACTTTTACAAGTAACGGTCAACCTGACGCGGGATACTTCTACGCCCCAACAGGTGTGTCCTTGGTTTGGTTACCTGTGCTGGAAGTGGTAAGTCCTGAGGATAACCTGATCTTTGCGTTGAGTGTCCAAAGCACACGATCGCAAGCAATACCTGTTGCGGCAACTGCAACCTCAATCAAGTATCAGGTTGCACAGGACGTAGCAGGGTTAGGCACACCCGCCCAACCGGTCTCGCCTTCGTTCTCTTCATCGACGCTGGCTGCACCTGGTGACTTTAGAGCAACCAATGCCAACATGTATTCTGTGGCACCTACAGCGAGTAAATAATCATGTTCATTAATCTGGCTTGGACCAATGCCAACATTGGCTCCGTTACCACGAATATCTACCGTGGCACCGCAGAGCTCGATCGTAAGAATCTCGGTACTCCGCTGGCAACGTTAACCAACGGTGAAACCACCTATAAAGACAGTAACGTTACCCTGGGCACAACTTACTATTACGTGATTGAGTTTGTCTCAGGTGGTACCAAGGTCACCACCCGTAACTTCCCACTGGTAGCGCAATACGTACGTGGCCACGGCAACCCTACTATCGTCTTAGGGAGCGATGCGTACGGCTTCATTGACTACGTGTCACTGGGTCGCATCACTTCGCTGTTAACCCAACTGGGAATGCCAACCACTGGCATTGCGGACGGTTTGGTACCACAGGGCATTAAGTTCTCCTACAATGGCAAGGTAGTAATCGCCACCCAATTCGCTGCAAGTGCTATTGCCAGTGTTAACTCGTCATTCACCCCACTGCTGAATAATGCTGACGGTGTGCAGGTGACCATTGACGGCTTTAAGTACATCGTGCGGTTACCCAAAGGCATGCCAGCAAGTTGGGACAACGCCAGTCGCCCAACCACGGCAATGGATTGGGATACTGACTTTATTAAACTGTGCCTGTGTCAGTATAACCAGCTGGTGCCAAATGACGCTGAGACATTGGGTAAGTTGAATAGCTTGTCCAAGAACTCAACAGTGATCTTCCGTGAAACCAACGGCGGATATATCTGTACACGCAACGTGTCAACCAGTGCACCCAGCTGGCCTACGGTTGGCAACAACGTAACTGGTAACGTCTTCTTATTGTTTGAACTGGTGGAATAACCCATGGCGATCACTTTAAACTGGACCAACAAAAACACGGGTATCACGAACTTCAAAGTGTACCGTGGTACCTCGCGTGGTAACCTCAGCCTGTTAACCACACTTGCCAGTACGGCATTAACCTACAGTGACACCAGTGCATCAAACAACGTACTGTACTACTACCAGATCAATGCGGTAATCGGTGCGTCGGAAGAGATCCCTGGATCAATCGTTCCTTATGCAAACATCACCGATACCGGACCGGGTCCGCAAACGTTAGTGCGCGGCACCATGGAGTTTGGTTATTTCGGTACGTTAGCAGCGGCGGACTTTGTTGCCTCTTCCGATATGCAAGCCGCTTTCCCGGTAGGGTCAGCTTACGCAACCGCGGTCACGTTCTGGTTTAAGATGGCGTGCAACGGGAAAGTGTTGTTTATCCCTAATCAGCCAGCACGTTCTCTTTCACAGTCCACTGTTAACACGCTGAACGGCCTGTATAATGCAGGGTGTCTGTTGGGTACCGGTGAAGCGACGGTCCCACACGCAGCCATCACTGCTGGCAGCACACCGGTGATGCAAAACAAGAAAGTGACGTTCGGCGCGTATGAGTTCTACGCCCGGATGCCAAAGGCGGCACAGTCTACGGATATCAAATCGAATCTGGTCATCCCCGCCACCATCACGCCAGACATTGCGTTTTCGGAAGCGTCGTTAATGGCATCACTGAACACCACGTGGCTTGCCACCCCTGCGAGCATTGCTGCTGGTGCCATGCCCTCACAACCGCACAGTGGTAACAGTGCATTGGTCATGGGTGGGGCGACTATGCTAACACAGCACGCAACGGCGAGTAATGTGGTGGCCCTGCTTAATACCAACGGCACTGTGACGTCGTGTGTTTACGCCAGTCCAGCCACTTCCAGCATTACGGCGTATATTTACGGTATCCTCGAACTCATTCCTTCGAGTTAGCTGATGTCAGCCGTCAGTGGAGTTGGCAAAATGGTTGGTGGGATGCTGGGTAACGTCTTGCGTTTGTAAAACATTACATACTTCACTGGTATATATAACCACACACTTATTGGTCAGGGTTCTTCCCTGGCCTTTATTCCCATCAAGGACTGCTTATGATTTCAGACATTACTGTTGGTCACGTTTACCGCTCACCATCAGGCTTGCCGTTTCAGGTATTGGCGAAAGCCGCCCACGGCCAAGACTGCTCATTATCGATGATCGTTTATCAGAACTTGACAGCGACCTATGACTATCCGCCGGGCAAAACCTGGGTGGAGTCCGAGTCGATGTTTCTCAAGCAGTTTACCGAATATGACTCTGGAGTGTATTATGACTTTAACCATGCAGCAACACCTCAGGGAGCGCGGCTATGACCTAGAGCGCTACCCAACCACCTGGTTGACTGAGACCAGTATGACCGTTCCCCTGTTTGACTTTGATGGCAAATTAAAAGGCTATCAGACCTATACCCCCGATGCGCCGAAGAAGCCACTAACGAACAATCCAAAAGAGGCGAAGTACTTCACTCGCATGATGGGTCATGGTCAGCTCGTCTGGGGAACTGAATTGGAGTTGGCTGTGGAGTATGAAATTAACAACCAACAGACCAACAACCGTATTCTTAACTGAATCGGTTTTCAAAGCGTGTGCGTTACACCGGTTAGGATTTAACGCCTGGTCAGTGCTCGGGAGCAACGTTTCTGAGGCGCTGTATAAACAGTTGTGTTTACTTCCTTATCGGTTTGTTTGTGCCGGAGACGATGACAAGGCAGGTCACGCGTTCTCTGAGACATTTAAATATGGGTTTGTTTCTTCTGACTTAGATGAATTATCGTCTGAAGAAGTCTTGCGTCTTGCAACCCCATTTGTTGATTATTAAAAGAGACTACCACCATGAGTGAAGGACGTGCTGTAAAAGAAGAGTTTCGTCAACTCGCCCGGATCGTGGAAATCGACGATGTATTACCCCACCCGAATGCCGACCGTATGGAACTGGCCATCGTCGGTGGCTGGCAGATCTGTATCAAGCTCGGTGAGTTTAAGAAAGGCGATTGGGCGTTGTATTGCGAGATCGATTCACTGGTACCGACCATCTTGCCGGAATTCAGATTCCTGGAAGAGCGTGGTCAGGATATCAAGGTGTTTAACGATCAGACTTACTGTCGCATCAAATCCATTAAGCTGCGTAAAGAGATGTCGCAAGGGTTGCTGGTTCCGATCCCTGTGGCACTCGCCTCGGCTGGCAAGGTAGAGGGCGACGACTGCACCGAAGAACTCGGTGTGTTGAAGTACGACAAGTCCGAATCAAAGGTGACCAATCCGGTTGAGCAACAATACAGCTGGTATCACCGCCTGGCACTGCGTATCCTGGGCCCGCAGCCTGAACCGCTGCCTTTCCCCTCCTTCCTGCGTAAGTCCGAGGAGAATCGCGTACAGAACGCCTCCTCTATGTATAAGCATGCGGTAGAGAACCGTGAAGAGTTTGAAGTGTCTGTCAAGCTCGACGGCGAATCCATGACTGTGTACAGCATGGAGGATAACGGGCGTCTGGTCACCGGCGTGTGTTCACGTAACACCGAAATTGAACAGCGGGACATCGTCTACAGCTGGCCACGTGCGATTCGTCGCTGGATCGGTTTGCTGATGCTGCGTAACCGTCGTGCAATTCAACCACGCTGCTTCGTTAAACCAGAAGGCAAGTTTGGTCTGGCGTGGATTAAACAGCTGATTGATCTTAATCGTGAGTCGCGCTTCATTAACATGGGCACACCGAAGTTTGTGCGTGTCATCAAGGCCAGCGATGACAGCTTCCTGCGCACAGCCTTGAATTGGGCGGTGATGGAAAAGCTCAAGCTCGAGTACAAACGTCGTGGTGTAGCATACACGGTGCAAGGTGAAGTGGTCGGGCCGGGCGTTCAGGGTAACTACGAAGGTATGGACGAGAAGCAGTACTTCGTCTATCGCGTCTATGTAAATGGTCGTACACCACTGCTACCCGAAGAAGCCCGTGAAGTGTGTAAACGCATTGGCCTCAGTTATGTGCCGGTATTGGATGACAACTTCCGTTTACCGGTCGACATGAAGGGCTTACTGCGTTACGCCGAAGGTCCTCGCTTCTTTGCCAAGAACGGTCACCGTGAAGGCATCGTGGTGAAATCCAAAACCCGCGACTTCTCGCTTAAAATCATCTCCAACAAATATCTGCTGAACGAAGCATAGGAACAGATCATGGCTAAACTCGAATTTCGTTTTGGCAGCATGAACACGGGCAAGTCTACCGGGTTAATTCAGGTGTGGCACAACTACACCGAACTCAAACGTTCTTGTTTGATCCTGAAACCCAGCGTAGATACGCGTGATGGTGACAATGTATCAAAAGTCACCAGTCGTGTTGGGTTGGAAGCACCGGCGGTACTGTTCAGTGTCGACAGCGTATTAATGGATGTGGTTTCACGACTGATCCGTGAAGTGCGCCCGCATTGCATCTTGATTGATGAAGCCCAGTTCATGACAGAGCAGCAGGTGCGTGATATCGCTGGCATCGTGGATATCTTTAAGATTCCGGTCATTGCCTTTGGTTTGCGTACCGACTTCCAGGGTAAGCTGTTCCCGGGGTCTGCAGCGATGTTGTCGATTGCGGACAAACTCACTGAAACCAAAACCATCTGTGGTGATCCGAGCTTCTGTACTCGTAAAGCCACGCATGTGCTTCGCTTAGACAAGCATGGTGATGCAGTGAAGGACGGTCCACAGGTCGAAGTAGGCGGTAACGACCGCTACGTGGCAGTGTGTCGTTATCACCACGGCAAGTCCATGGGTTACTACTGATCATACGGGCAGGGCTTCGGTCCTGCCTTTATGCTGATCAAATTCTATAACAGCAGAAGTAATCAATGGGGTGCGATGATGTTAGAAATGATTATGGGGAGGAGCAGAGGGAGTATTGTGCCAGGTACCCCGGTCATGGGGTTCAACTTTGATCTGGGGAAAAGCACCAGTACGCCAGCCACAACTGGCTACTCAGGTGGAGTAATCTCAAAAAACGCAGCAGGCCCTGAATTGAGTGGGTATGCTCAAAGCCTGCGCTGTAATGGCACCTTCGCCAACGTCACACCACTAAGTGCATTGGATACCCTTGGGACCAGTGATTTTACATTGGAGTGCTGGTGCTGGATGACCACTATTCCAGGTGATTACTATCCGCTTATTCTGATCACCTTTAAAAACGGCAAGTACCTGACCATCCGTGTGGCTAACGGCGGGTACGGTCAGCGTATGCAGGTGGGTATTGATCTGGGCAATGGTGGTAACTTCAGTCCTAACGTAACCGGTACGTCATTACGTAATGGCTGGCATCACTTCGCACTGGTGCGTAAAGATAACCGCTGTGTGTTCTACATCGACGGTAATCAACAGATGCTGGCCGCAGGAGTCGGCACGACGTATAACTTGCCTGACTTCAACGGTGCGTTTGATTTATCAGGTGGGATGTCTGCTTTCACTATTGGTAAGGCCAGCAGCGGAACCGGTGATCTGTATATGCCCGAATTTGGGATGTATAACTTCGCACGTTACAGCGCTAGCTTCACACCACCACACCCAATCTACAAATAGGTGCTCCTATGCTGGAGATGATATTAGGTAAACCCAAGGCAAAGATCGGTGGACCCATACTTGGGTATAACTGGTCCGCCGGTACGAGTACAAGTTCGCCGGATGTAACAACGTATAGCGGTGGTGTCACCACACCACTGAGCGAATCTAGCGCATTGGCTGGATACAGCAATACGTTGCGCGCACTGAGTACCACTATCCAATTATCCAAACCGACCGCGCTCAACTCCCTGGCATTACAAGACTTTACGTGTGAAGGGTGGTTTTGGTGCTCGACGATCCCCAATAATTACCAAACGTTGTTTCAAATAAAGTGGCCGGGAATTGGTGATGTTTTCATGCAGTTCGGTGACAGTGGGTTTGGTAACCGATTGCAGACTGGCCTGCGTGCAGCGTACGCCACCAATGAAACCTTTAGCACACCGTATACGCGGGCTAATTTTCTTAACGCCTGGCATCACATTGCGTTAGTGCGTAAAGACAGCAGGATTCGTTTGTATATCGACGGCGTGTTACAGGCTATGGCGGCTGGGACAAGCACAACGTACAATGTCTACGACATGACGGGTAATTACAGCTTGACTGGCACGCCGAGTTTGTGTCAGATCAGCGGGACCTATGCAACACCGAGTGATATCTACACACCTGAATTCTTATTTACCCTTGGCGCTAAATACACCGCCAACTTTACACCACCGAAGGGCCCTATCGTCAGCTTGACATAAATGCCAGGGGTTACGCCCCTGGCTTTATGCCGCCTAAATGTTTTTATACCTACATTACCAATATGTATCTCCCAACTAATTGCTTTACATTTATAGCGTTCAACGATTAAGGAGACGGAATGGACCGGTCGATCTTCGACATCACCAATCCTCTGCTGCCGGTATTTCCACTGTGCAGTGATCCGGAGGTCAATCAAAAGCAAGCCGATTACCTGCGTCCGATTATTTTGAATGTTCTGGTTGCAGTGTCCAATCCGTTGCACTATCCCCGGTTGGAACAAGACATGCAGTCGTGGGACCCACAAGGCCGTGACATCTTTATCCGCTTGCATCGTCACTTGCAACCTGCGCTTATCCAGCACTCGGGTATCTTGCTGACTATCCTTGAGGTGTCAGCCACCCCAGTGAACTATCAGATAACAATAGGTCATGGTGTATGAAAACCACATTTGAAATCACGCAATATTTAGACCAGTTTGTTATTGGTCAAATGGATGCCAAACGTGCCATCGCTGTTGCTTACCGTGAACGCGCTTTGCGTTTAGAGAACTCCGGTGAAGAATGGCGCTACGTAGTGCCGAACAACATTTTGATGATTGGTCCAAGTGGGGTAGGGAAAACTGAGTTGGCACGGCAAATGGCCGAACTCACCAATGCACCGTTCATCAAAGTGGAGATTACGGAATTCACGCAGGTGGGTTACTTTGGTCGGGATGTGAAAACCATTCTCTCTGATTTGGTCACCGAAGCTGTGCGGATTGCGCCCAGTCTGTGGAAAGAGCAAAGTAAGGCAGTCGGCCCTTCTGCTGCAGTGAGTGGGTTAACGCGCAAACTGTTTTTGGAAGACAAAGACCTGGTTGCCAAGCACCTTAAAGTTGACCCGGCTGGGTTGACCTATGCGCAAGTAGAGGATGCCTCGAACGCGGGTAAGCTGAACAAGTTAATTGTGCCGGCCAGTTACATTCTGCATCATCGCTTAACTGTACCCGTTGAAAAGAAGAAGTCAACCATTGACGATATGCTGGAAGAAATGGGACTGTCGTTCAATGGCAACAAAGCATCGGGTGATTACGGCATCTACCAAAACTTCGCAGCAATGTGTATCTCAGCAGCGGGTTTGAAAGACAAAGCTGTGGCTGACCATCTGCAGACGTTACTGCCGGCAAGTTACTACGCAAGGTTGAGCCGTCGCCCCAAACTGTCAGAGTCATATGTCAACAACATCATGATTGGCATGGCACCTGACAAAATAAAAGACATCGCCATTGAACTGGGTAAGTACCACAAGACTAAATGGAGTGACCTGGTTAAAACGGTCAAGGTTGCCAATCGCTCATCCAATGACATTCCGGATGACTTCATTGTCCGTTTAGTGGAAGACCGCGGGATTATCTTTATCGACGAGATTGATAAGATCTTTGTCGACAAGTCCGGTGGTAATGTGGGTAACATCGGTGTGGTGCGTGACTTACTCCCCTATTTGGATGGGGTGACCTTGGACGTTCCGATGCAAGGTGAACGCGAACAATACTACGGTAACAGCCGTGGTAAGAATCGTACCTTCCGTATCAACACCGCCAACATCCTCTGGATTGCGTCTGGTGCATTCAATATCGCCAAGGTCTCTGATGTACCTGCTGAGATACTGGGGCGTCTTCCGGTGCATGTGCGTTTGCAACCACTGGACAAAGACTCCTTGTACCAAATCCTGAACAAGCCGCACGGTTCAGTAATTGCTCGACTGAAGATGATCATGGGCGCTGAAGGGGTGGAGTTTAACATCACTGATGAAGCCGTGAAAGACATTGCCCAGTTGGCCTTTGACTGTAACCAACGCGGTGAGGATATCGGTGCACGTCGTCTGATTAACCTCAGCAGTGTCTTGTTTGACCAGCTTCGCTATGATGCGTCTAACATGCCTGAGGACACAAAGATTGTAGTGGACAGTAAGTTCATTGCAGAACGTGCCAAAGCCATTCTGGAAGCCGTACCTGCGCGTGTCCCTCGTCATAAACCGGTTAATGCTGAAACAGCGGTGTTAGCCAGTTTGGCTGAGTTATTGCGTAGTCGTTAATCTATGCCCGCTTCGGCGGGCATTCCTTTACTTGTAGGAGTATTACATGTTCAACGTGGTGACTGATATACAGTTTGATATCATCTCCCGTCGCTGGGAATCATGGTTAGCCAAAGATCTACCAGATGTTGACCCACGTATAGCGGAGAGTCTGAAAAAGTTCAATGCCCTCACGGGTGTTTGTAGCACTTGGTCGTGCTCCGGTCACACCAAAGGCGAGTACGAAGCCCGTGATGACATGAAACACTACAGCGATCGACAGAAGCGCAACATCATCTTTGTTATCAACAAAGACGGTGGTTGGTTAATGAATGCCTTTGAATTGTTCATGGCAAAAATCGACCGGGATGCGTGGGGTCTCTATCGTCCTGAGATTCGCGCCTTCTTGTTGTCGTGGGCTTTTGATGTTGATGAAGCAACAGGCAAGCGAAAGCACTCCTCGTTGTTGTACCCGACGTGGCAAATTGTCATGAGTTATAACAACATCGGCGACTCCACCTCGGATGTCTCTAAAGCGATTCATGACGGGTTAGAAGCGACCTGGAATGAAATGATTGATTTCTTTGTTATGTACCACGAGGAGTTTGTTAAATGAACACTGATTTCTCCACCATTTTACAGTTCCAGCCACTGGAAGACAAAGGCAACCACATTCGCCTTTCAACGCAGTCTAAACAAGGCATCACTGTTGACATGTGGCAAATGGATGTAGAAAAACCGCACTATCAGGCAGTGGCTTACATCCCTGGTCCAGACGGTAACGATGATCTGGATATTTTGCTTGGCCGTGAAGACACGTACAAGTTCCCACTGCCAGAAGATCGGTTAGCGTTTATTGCGCAGAATTACCTCAGCAGGTTGCGTAAGGCTGTGGTGCACGGCGCGACTGACCAGCTGCATTACAAACTGACGGACGCTGATCTCGTCACGGCACAAGCCGCTATGAAGCCACTGGACAGTGTTGTTGATAACCAGTACATCAATAACGATAACATCGAGATTGGTGGAAAGGAAATCTACTGGCGCATCTCCTCTATCTTCCTGGACAGCATGGGACGTACCACACCCGGCTTCTTGCAGAAGATCACCTTCACCGTGGTGGATGGCAATATCGAACGCAGCGTCACCATCAAAGACGATATGACCGAGAACCCTAAGATTGATGTGGGTCATGTGTTCGAAACCAACAAACCCCTCATTGCCGAAGTTTTAGGCTTGGACCTGACTAAATAAGGAAAGACCATGAGCGCCATTGCAAATGTATTAAACGACCTGGTTAACTGCTGGACTGTGTATAACAGCGACCGTCAATTGGAAGACCGCGCTGCAACAGTGAAAGTCATCAACAGCGGTGACTGTGGTCTGGTGGCAATTGCGGCCAGTCAGGTACTGCGTGAGAAGTTCAACTACAACGTGACCATTCTGGTTAACCGTAATCACTGCTGGATGCGTATCAACGGTGTGGATTACGACACCCGTTATCCAGAAGGTTACCCGGAAGGGACGTCTGCTAACCAGGAATGGAGCCGCGACGAACTGGAAACGGTTCATGAGCTGGATTATAAATCAGCCTGTGATGAATGGATGCCGGCGGATTCGCATGGTGCGTTCCTGGTGAAAGCCTTTGTTGAACGCTACGGCCTTACCCTCCCTCAGGAACTGCACCATTGCATTACTAATGCGGCGGAGTATGAGCATGAATCGGTTATCCCGGTTCTGCAGGCGCGTTACCGTGCGGTGAAAGAAACCCCGGCTCTGGAAGTTGTTGCACAAGACATGTAATCGCGGACTAATTCCACTCTTTATATGGAGGACACTATGACCGAATTAAAGCTGTGGAATATTCGCTGGGCGGTTGACGAATCAGCGGGCCTGTATCGCATGTTACGTGAGATACCGACACCGGAGTTCTTAAGTTATTGGATCACCGGACAAAGCATGAACGATGATCGTTGTACGTACATGGGTGTGATTGCTGCAGCCAATGAGACGGACGCGATTCAAATCTTGCTACATAACGTGCAACCGGTAACAGAAATAAGCTGGGTGCGGCCGTATGTGATGAGCCCAAATGCGCAGGACAACTTCAATCATTACATGATGAGTTACAACCTGCAGCGTACGGTCTACTTTAAATCCCTGGGTTTGTTGTATGACAAACCCGTGGTATCACACACGGATTACGATGGCTGGGAATGCATCACGTTAACTGAACTGCTTTAACGGGTAAGACATGAAAGCAATTGCGTACAGTGTGTTATTTCATGTTACGTGTCCCGAGGAACCTCAACTGAAACTGGTAGGGGTGTGTAACTACGACCTCTACGTAACAGCTGAGCGCATAGCGGGGATTCAAAAAGAGTTGAAGCGGGAAATGAACCGGATAGGCGATCGCTTTGATGCGGTCTTCGATGCTCAGGATCATGAACGCGCAATGACCGTTGAATTCCCCTATGTTCCTATTCACCCCTCAACCATGTCACCGCCACCTGAGCCCGGTTCAAGTGCGTTGGCACGTTTACCGAAGAACATCAACACGTGCATTAATATCTGCATGAAAGGCGTTCATCAGGTCTTGTATGACTTAACCAAACCCGTGGGGTAATTATGTTCTACGGAATCATGTTCTATTTTGATCAACCGGTGAAGCGGCTTTGGTACGTCGCCTCCTCGCAAAACGGCGAAGAGAAGTGGGACACCTTGTACAAGTTTAGCAAGCAGTACCCCACAGGTGTACCAAACGAGATCTATAAACTGATGGCGGGTGAGCACCAGCATGCGCCAAAGGTAAAGATCTCCATGGAAAACACGTTCCTCACCATCGAGGACGCGATTGCGCACATCAATGGCTTGATTGAACACGACATCAAAGGAATGCGTGTGGCTGGGTTGTCTGATGAACAAATCCAAACCAACATCATTAACGTCGATGATGCGGTGCGTCGCATTCGCATGATGCGTTCTGCGGTGTCAGTCAATGCTGGGTTGTATTATGACCACGGTGTGACAGCTATTACCGATGAAGCATGGGATAGCATGGCAAAACAGCTTTGCGACTATCAACAAACCCATGCGTATGCCTTACCATTTGTGAACTTCTTTGATAAAGAGTTTGCAGACTTCACGCCGGACACGGGTTTCCATTTACCGTATCGTAGTGAACCGATCTACAGCACGGTGTTGCGCGCCGTTGAGTTTCTGGCACAACGCAAATAGTCTTGTGCCTACATTACTGTTGTGTATCCCCTATTAACCATTACCTATACTCGTAAGGAATGCTCATGAGCAACGAATTGAACTTCACCCCTGTTGACCAGGTATTGACCATTGCCCGTAATCCCGAGGACAATGAACTTGCTCCAGTGGTGTTGTATGTAAACGACACCGTTGTGCGTGCTGTCCATGAGCGCGATGCGATTCACTGGACCGATAAAACTATCCTGGCGCACGTTTACCTGGAAGCGTTGTTCGAGCGTGACCGTAATAAACAGAATGATCCGTTTGCTGAGAGCATTCTGACGCTGATCATGAACACGCTGAAGCAGGCCAACGATCAGTACGACTTCGTCACCGAAGATTGGCTGGGTGTAAAACTCAACCTCGCGGAACAAGTCAACGGTGAAACACTGTACGTGGAAGTGACCACCACTGACGGCTACGATCTGAACATCCGTTACATGGTACCGGGTCAGGCGTGGCAGGAAATCGAAGTGCGTCACGATGAACCTGTGCCGGGTCCGTATGAACTGTATCGCCGCTTAACGGCAAATGACCACGTTAAGATGGAGCACCTGGGTAGTGTGTTCTTTGACGGTCTGGTTTATCAATACGAAGCAGCGGCCAACAGCACCTTTACACTGCAGTCACGTCTGGTGATTCTGCACGACGGTGGTGAAGAGCTATTCTCGGACGGTAACCTGACGCAGTACGGTCTGATCAACGTGTTGCTGGAACTGCATCGTAAACTGATCCTGGGTATCAATTACGGCGACATGGAAACGATGGACATCGCGACCCGTCAGTTGGTTGCACAGAACTTGAACAGAATGCTGAACGAGCTGTTCGGTCTGCACGAGTTCACGGCGTTGGTTGACGGCCTGACAGTATCCGTGCGTGGTAGCGTTAACCCGGAAGTGAACTGCATGATTACCCACACCTATGTGGAATCGCAGAATGCAGTCCGTGTTGAGAGTCGCTTCTTTGTAGGTGCGGCAGATTCGGCAATGGAAATCTCCGGCATGTTCGGCCTCGATGAAGCACCGATCGATGTTGCAACGGTTTACCAGAAGAACGAACAGCGTATCCGTGCGGGCCTTGGCTTACTGCCGATTCAACAGCCTGAAGCGGACGTGCCGTTCGGTGATCCGGACATGAGCAAGTCAACTGTGTCTGCGATAGCTGCAGTGGGCCCGACCAATGGCATTGGGATTGGTTCTGATCTGTTGTGGCGCATCAAAGAAGATCTGCAGTTCTTCAAGAAGACCACTTCAGGGTGTGTTGTGATCATGGGACGTAAGACCTTTGAATCCATTGGTCGCCCGTTACCGAACCGCATTAACATTGTGTTGACTCGCGATCCTGAATACGTCATGCGTTATCGGGAAGAGCAAGCTGACCAAAGTCTGCTCGCGAGCGGTGATGAGACCAATTACAACAACCTGCTGTGTGTTACCACCAAAGAAGAAGCGCTGCTGTTGGCGAACCGCGTGGCCAAAGGTAAAGAGATCTTTATCATTGGTGGCGGTGAAGTGTATAATCTGTTCATGGAAGACACGCAGAAAGTGTATCTCACCAACATCTACGGTGACGACTCACATGCTGATGTGTTCTTCCCACTCACAGGTAATGACATCCCCGGCAAATGGGATGTTGAAGTACTGGCTGAAAACATGGAAGACGATTCTGTCTCACCACCGCTGGCGTACAGCCGCTACCTGCTGACCCGTAAATAAACTTACTGGGGATGACAACATCCCCTTGTTCTCCCTTTGAGGTACCCAATGACTAAACCCGTAGCAGTGCCCAGCTTGACCGCCGCAGCAACCGTAAAAGAAGCCACCGGCAATCCCTTTACCATTCAGGCACAGTTGAAAGGCGTGATGCTGCTCAGTAACAACACTGTGTGGCTGAAGAACAACTACGTACTCGAAAACTTCCTGCTCGATGCAAAACAGCGTGACGCGTTGATCGCCAAGTATGACGTGACCCCGCTGATCAAACTGGAAGCGGCTGTCCGTGACGACGGCAAAGCAGTCAATGATCGTGCTGCACCGATCATGCTGACGCAGTACGCGACCGTGCCGTATGACGCGCGTAAACTCGGCCACCTGATGATCCTGGAACGTGACAGCCTGATCATCATCTCCACGCATTACCACACCTCGAAGAAAGTGTCGTTTAACTACACGGCCTTTGAGAAGTCGCTGATTGAATACTGTCACCTGGTGACACTGGAGAAGCGTCGTCAAGATCCGATCATCATCCCACTGCCGGGTATGGATTGTGGTGATGTGCGTTTGGCGCAGGACGACGCGTCTTATGTGATCGATCCGATGCACATCGTGCGTGTGAAGAAGATCATCGCGAATACCATGTTCCCCGAAGCAGATGTCACGCTGGTTATCCCCAGCTAACTGGAGCACCCTATGCACGTAGCAACCCGTATGACTTCTCTGGGCGTCCATGCCCCTCTGATGCAGGTACCGGCTTGGGACAAATTCATGTCCCGTGTGAGTAAATTGCACGACGATCGTGGCATTCCTAATAAGCGGGATCGTTTCCTGCTGGATGACAATATCCTCACCCGGATGCCCTCGTCACCGTGTCGCTACATCAAAGGGATTCGCGACTTCATGCAGACGTGGATGCGTTATGCGGATTATCGCGATAGCTTCATTGATCGTTTGCAGCAAGATCCAGAATTGGCTGAAGTACGTCTGCGGATTGGAAAGGTTCATGAAGATGGCCGGATCCACCTGTCGTTAGCCACACGTAAGGGCTTTATATCGGTTAGCTTTACCCAAGACCAGTATGAGTTCTGATTAATGTATATGACCACCTGATTGGGTGGTTCATTACACACAAGCAACCTGTCTATTCTAACAATGGGAATACCTCAATGTCGACGAAGAAAACTGTAACTGTGGCTGAGATCGAAGCGGGCGTATTCGCCTTTGAAGGGATCCGTGTGATCCTGCGTGCGCCGGCTGGCAAGAAAGTCGCTAACATCCCGTACACCGATGGCTTCATCAATCGCTGCGCCAAAACCCACAATCTCGGTACCTTGCGTAAACGCATTGCCCAGATCGTAGGTGATGGCATCGAGGTTGAAGTTATCGATGCCAAAGGTAACGCGGTCCACGGTGGTACCAAAATTGGTAACCTGCGCGATACTTACGCCGTTCCGGCGTAATAAAAACAAAGACACACCAGCATAAAAGAGGCACCTCCTTCCCACACGGGAAGGAGGCCCTCTCTACTTATGCCGTCTTTTTTTTTTAGCTCAAGTTTAACTCGTAAATAAACAACACCACGTAGTTAGACGTCAATGCTGTTGCTAACAGCTGCTGGTATGAAGACCATTGCATCGCATTGATGGTGGTGGTGGTATTATAGTTCGCGGTTAACACATGGCCGCTGGTGATAAAGGTAATTGCCGCATCGTTGTAACGGTAAGTGTACAAGACACCCGGTAACGTCGTGCTGATGTTGGTGAACGTCGCAGCAATCGCACCCCAGTCACTGACCTTCAACGTACTATCAAATGCCGTGATCGGAGCATTGTCCAGTACGTTGGTAAATGAAGGCAAGCGGATAGTAAACCCGTAACCCGCTTTATCAATGGTTAGATACGGTGTTGTCGTATCATTCACCGGTCGCATAACCTTCGCTGAGACCAAGGTATTGATTGACATCTGCGCGTAGGTGCTGTCGGGGATAAAAATGATTTTACCGTTGACGATCCACTTGTAGAACTTGGTCAGGTTCGCTGCACCGGATGCGGCAGTACCAATAGCCGTGCCAAGCTCAGTGAAGTTAGGAAGCTGTGACAAATCGGTAACCTCACCGAAATAGCCAAAGTCCCAATCCCCCAATGCCAGGTTCTTCGGCCCAGGCCCTGTATTGGTGAAATACCCAATAGCAGTAACCGGGGTACCTGTTCGACCCGATCCTTTTACACTGACGATTGAGTAGTACGACACCTTGTTCAATGGTGCCGTTGTATCCTCATAGCTTAACGCATCACCAGCAAGCGTGGCCACTTTGGTCAGTGTGCCCGTCTTGGTGGCTGCACGCCAAACCTCGATTGCATCCAACGCCACCGTCCCTCTGTTCTTCCAGGCGAGTTTTGCTCCCATGATTCATTCCCCTTAGAATAACAGTTCCAGCACGCCTTGAAAGCGCAGGTTGCTTTGAGAGATAGCCGACCAGCCAGTAGAACCCGACGTGATGTTCATGTAACCGTAGGTGTTGGCGGCGGAGACTTGCGTGTCTACCCACGCCAGACCCATCCACGTCCCCATCACCTGATCACACAGTTTATATTTGATCTGCCCGTTCACACCTGGCGCAGGTGGCACCATTGGAGTGGGTCCTGTCCCAAAGAGCGACATGATCATCCCAATCTCGGACACCGCTGCTTCAGCACCGTACTGAGCGGTTTGAAGAACTGCAGTAGGATTGCCCACTGTTGCGTGCGGCAACCGGAAGACAAAGTCATACCCGTTCTTGCTGACCACCACGCCATTGGTCTCGTAGGTGTTGTCCTTGACCAACAGCTTACTGTTAATCAATTCCCCCGGAGAAGGCGCGGCGTTGTTGTAGAGCTGGTCAGCCGTGAACAGAATACGACCACCCACCACAAACTTGTGATACACCGACAAAGTTGGTATGGCGGCTTGCGTGGCCAGCGGAGTAGTTGCGCCCGAGGCAACGATCCCTGCATAGAGTTCAGAGTTACTGAACAATAAATTAGGATCTACCTCGCCGAAGTAACCAAAGTTCCAGTCGCCGCGTGCAAGCTTTTGCGGACCCGGGCCGGTGTCAGTAAAGTAACCCAGTAGGAGTTGTTCGGTGTACGTGATGTTACCATCAGGCAGCACAGCGCCAACCAGAATATAGTAGATGCTACGGTTTACCGAAGTTTGGTACGTGTAGCTGGTAACGTCAGATCCAACGTTGACCACGTCACTTGGCGGCGAAGCCAAATTGACCTTACTGCCCGCGCTACGATAAAGCCGGTAACCGGTTGCACCTGAAACCGCATTCCAAGAAACAGTCAACGACATCTTACGCCTCCACTAATTCAAGCACAGGCCACCAACCCAGAGCTGTACTGCTCAAAGTCAGTGCAACGGTTGTTAGCCCGGCAATTTTAGCACGCTCACTGGTGGTGATACCGCTAAAGTAACGCACCAGACCCGTGTCGCCTTCACTGGTCTTTTCAGCAATGATGACCTGTGCGCCCGTGCCGCTTAATGCCGCCGTTGATAACCAATTGGGCATGCGCTGACCAATAGGGGTTGCGGCGAACATCGGATACACCAGATCGTTGAATTCACAGGTCTGTGCAATGGTTTGCATATCGAGTGGATAGGTACCGGTTTTAGACGGCAGTGCGGCAGCACTACCTACCTCACTCCAACCACGCATCAAGCGCACCTTGAACGTATACCCCTGAATGACCACAGTGGTTTCACCGTTAATCAACTTTTTGGTATCCAGCGAAGATACCGTGGTGGTATACCCCATCGGGCGTTCTGGAACAAACAGCACTTTGCCGTTGCGCGCATATTTGTACCAGTACTGGTTGGCACTGGCGGTTGTGACTGCGGCCACAGCCGCATTCAGGTTTGCTGCAGTAATCAGCTGTTCTGCAGAAAGAACGTCGTACAGACCCAAATCACGGTCGCCGTAGAGCAACACGTTCGATCCAGGACCACGGGTTTCAGCTGCCTGAATCTTCTGGTTACGAGAGACGATCGTCTCATTGGCGGATGCCGTCTTAAACACGTAGTAGTACGTATTACCCTGGATGGCTGTTGCATCAAGATACTGAGATTCGTTGTTTGACAACGTCACCAGCGGCGTGGGAAGGTTTGTACGATCAAGCGGTGCATCACCGCGGTAGATCGTGGTGGTGACAGGGATGGTGTTACGATTTGTCCACGCGAGTGTAATTGCCATGGTTGCCTCTAATTATGAATTACTAACGGTAACGCCGCTCAACTGCGCCGGATCATACATAGCTTTGATCTTGTACGGGTTAAGTGGTGTATCGATTACATACTTGACAGGGCCTGGTCGTTTACTGAGCAGGCTGACTGTTTTAATGCTGCCTGGTATCACGGGGCTGACTACAGACCCACGTGCATCTGGTGTCTTACTTAACATCTTAACAGTAAGCTTACCAGCTGGGGCGATTGGGTCAGCAATGGCTTTTCCAACAATCTTACCCAACACTGTGGCTTTAAGGTTGATTATATCAAACAGTCCTGTGGTTGACTCGCCCGGCGCTATCTTAAAATCCACCGGCATCGGTGGTGGGTTAGCAGCCACTATGTTGACCGGCTCCAACACGGTTTCGCTGGGATCATGGTACTCCAACACAGGCCACCATCCGACACTGGTAGACCGTACCGTTTTACTGGTTGACCCGTAACGCATGAAACCCGGCGTGGTTGTCACGTTCTGTGCAAACAACATTCCGGTCGCACTGACCGAGGTCTTAGACAAACCGCCAAAGGTTGTGGTAGTCACGTCTGCTGTGAAGCTGTCCCATTTGCCGGTACCTGCACCAACACCGTAAGCAAGCACTTTTGTCAGCAATGCGGTTAACTCACCGTATTCACTGACGTTAGCATTTGTATTTGTATCAGGATCGGTATTCGTTGCTGCTGGTAACCGCAGGAGGAACGCAGCCAAACGACCTTCTAATTTCTTAGTGATCATTGTCCGCTGTGGCTGTGGTGTAGCAGCAGGAGAAGGATATGCGCCTACACCACTGATCCCGTAGACCACGCCTAACTGATACAGGTCTTCCCATGATACGGGTTGATTGGCTGTGTTAATTGGACGTGATGGGATATAAACAGTTTTACCCTGGTAGGAGAATTTAAACCAAAGGGTAGTTGGGTCAGTGTCGTTACCGTACGCTAACAGCCCTACCTGGTTAAAGATTTCTAAGCTTGTAAACAGTTGCGATTGCGTGAGCGTTCCAAAGTAACCGGCATCGCTGTTGCCGGCTTGCAACGACTTTGGCCCCGGTCCTGATTTGGCGTAGTAGGTTTTACCCCCTCCCGCAGCAATCATCTCTAACATCTTAACCTCCAATAACAAAGACATCCTTGTCTTACTGATTTACCAGTTCATGGCTTTGGAACGCACAGGCTTGACTGCTTCGGGGATGTCTTCCACAATCATGTCCTGCTCTTCCAGGAAGTCGTATAACGCTTCGTTACCGACTGATAAGAACCCTTCGTCTGGGTCAAACGGAGGCTCGTCCATGCCTTCCATTCCAATTCCATCCGCTACCTCAGGCACATTCACCGTTGAACCGTAACGATCATACCCCATCAGCTGATCGACCTGATCGCGAGACCAGTTCATGATGTCTTCTGAGCGGGTAGAGATGTTCGGCTCGGCACCGGTGTCCAAAACGAAGTTGTTAATGTACACCGTTTTGTCCTGACCGATACGGTGCATACGCGCCATGGCCTGTTTGTAGTGGTGGAAACGGAAAGGCTTGTTCAACATCATCCCATTGTTGGCTTCTGTCACGGGTACCGCTTCAGCCAATGAACGGAAGGTAGCAACCAACGGGTTGATGTCTTCATTACTGCGGAAGTCCTTAATGATGTTCACCAACTCATTGTTCGTGTCACCATAGACCACCACTGGCGTGTACCCTTTAGCAATACACACCCGCCGAGCTTCTTCCAACACCGGCACAAAGTCCGTGAAGATCAAGGTCTTCTTCTCGGCGTTGTCGATGTACTGCTGGAAGTCAATGTACGCCACCATGTCAATGTGACACTGGGTGCGTTCTTTACCTAGGACGCGGCCCAGACACTCACCCTTGATCTTCAAGTCCACGTACTTGATCACTGAGCGGGCGTCTTTGAACGGTGCCTTCAGCGATTCGGGTAACGAAGGAATGATCACGTTGAGTTCGTAATCATTACAGTACTTGGATTCCTCTGACATGGTCCGCGGGTCAAAGCCGTACTTCTGGAACATCGCCACGTTTGCCTGGTACTGCTTAAAGGCTTCGTGGTCTTTGGGTGTGCGCAAATCACGACGGTGAGAGGTCATCGCATCGTCGTAGATCTGTTGATACACCGGACGGTTCTTGGTGTAGTACTCAAAGCGCTCCTTAATAAAGGACACCATGAGGGTACGAATCGCCTCCAGGGTATAACGTTGACCGTTCGGGATCTTGACCTTGACCGTGGCTTCAACCGGCTTGTCCGACATGAAGCTTTCTTTAGGTACCAGGAAGCTCACAATCCCCAACCGGTTTGCCAGGATGTCATTTGCCTTACCACCGACCTTGCCCCAGATCTTACGCATGGCAAACTCAACGTCACTGTTGAAATCAGGAATGATCGAGCGGAATAACGGAATGGCCTCAGACCCCATGGCGGTCAGCGCGGTACCGGAAAGCCACAGCACGTCTTGTGACCTCGATACCGTGCACAGTTCATCAAAGGTCGAGGTACGAATCGATTCCTTTGATTTCATGTTGAGGTTGTGGGATTCGTCAAGGATGATTCCGACGTTAGGCAGGCGAAGGCTCTTAGCCATCTCCAGCGCCTGTCCTAAGCGTTCGTAGTGGAAGATCATCCACTTGGTACCCTTTGGACACGCAGTGTTGGTATCGGCCACCCAGGTCGTCTGGTTACCACTGACGCTTTCCTTGAGGGTTTTCTCCCAGACATCGTACACGGCTTTCTTTGGCGAGATAACAAAGACGTAATCCATGTCGCGGGCAAACATGGTGGCGATCCCACCAATGGTTTTACCGGCACCGGGGTCAGCTGCATACAGTGCACCGTTTAACCGATAGCGCGGTTTGGTGTAGTTGTAGTATTGCAGGAAACCACGTTGACTGGGCAGTAGCGGAAACTTGATGGGTTTGGTGCGGTTGATATCTATGATGTCCGCCCAGTTCTCATCGATGTCGTTCATCCAGGTGTTTTCTTTAATCAGTTCGACGATACGGACCAACACCCGACGACTGCAGTAACGGGTTTTGTCGTTGATCATCTTCTCGAACATGTACACCACTTCAAGTGCAAAGAAACTGTGGAACGAGAATTCACTGGGCTTCACGTTCTTAAACATGTACTTGGCGATTTTAGAGGTGCCCCACAGTTTATCGATGTCGTACTGAATAAAGCGTGAGGGCGTGCCGGAGATCGTGATTAAGCCGTTCTGTTCCCGAACGCTGATGATCCCAAGCATCCCTTTAACGCGGTCAAAGAGAGCCATAAGTAGTTCCTGTTTTAATAGTTGAATAACATACAATTTCCATCAGATTTTAAACCTATATCACTATGGTGAGTTTTCAGCTGAAAACAGATGTAATACTTTACATGTGAGGAATAATCTGATGAGCAATTCACTCGTTAACCTTGGCATCATTATGTTCACCCTTATCGGTTTGACGTTAATGTTTGTCTTTAACGTAAAATGATGTTATGACGATTAAGTTCGTCAAGCCAATACTCTGCTTAGGGGTTGAGTATTAACAACCAATTATAAATTCGAAGGTCCACCACCATGATTAAATCCATTATTCAAGAAGCTGTCGTAAGAGCACTGGCAGCCACAAACGCTGAAGAATACCTTATCCGCTTGAGAAGGAACATCGAGTCGGACATCCGCCATCAGATCAAACTGCATGGTGGTCGCGAAAGCTTTGACGTGAACACCCGTTTTAGCCTGGGCTTTAATGGTGAAGACGGTTTCTTCCAAACCATCCGCACCAACATCATCAACGTGAAGTCGGGTGAAGAGATTGCCGATACCGTAAAAATCCCTATCCACCAGTATCACATGCTGGGTGGTTTACGCGGTGCTTTCCATCACGCTTCCATCAAAGCCAAGCTTGCCAACGACTACTACTTTGCTGGCGGCGAAATCCATACTCTGAAGTCAGTCCTTGAGAACGAGCTGAAGCCACTTTTCGGCAACCACAAAGTCATCATCGCCGTGAACCACGCGCGTAAAGGTGATTGTGCGGTTGACGTTGAACTGATTCAGTGTTCACTCAAGAGCCTGGCCGATATGTTCTCTGCACTTGAGAGCGGGTTGTCTGACGACGCGGCAGTAGCTTAGTTCACAACAAGAAGAGGGTGGTAACACATCCTCTTCTTTTTATGTCGCACTTGTTTTTACTTTTTGTAATGGACGTACTTTGTAATGACTCCTCCACCACGACTCGTGAGCCAGGTGACCTGGTTGCTGCACGAGATCAGTGCGGCACTTACCCAACCCGATGATTACCTGGCCGTCCTCAACCACAAGCCAATCGGTGATCGCGTAGATCGCATGAACTTTATTGCCACCCGTTTACGTAAGTACGTTGAGCGACAAGTATTAGAATACATAAGTACTTGTATCTATGTAGACCACAGTACGTGGTTACGTAAACCGCGTGTTACTGCTGAAGTAATCGATTTCCGTATTCGGTTGACCGTCCATGGACTCAGGGGCGTTGTAATCCACTCTGTGGAATTTGCACCAACCGTGTATGCACATACCAAACCGTATTTCAAAAATACGATCTGTCAATAAAGAGGCCTCGCATGTCTGGTAAGAAAAACAACATGAAACAAGTGCGTAAAGAAGCTCAGCGCAATGCTCCGGTTCACTGGGAGCAGAACTGGATTGACCAGGTGCTGGACTCTATTCGCGAATTCGCCAGCCAGTCTGTGCGTCTGCGTTTCCAACGTGAAATCGCAGTAGCCGATCGTGCGAACTGGACCTTTGGTTCAGACATCGACGTTGAACACGATCGTCGTCGTATTATCGTAACCGAATGGTTTGTGCCGATTGTTGACGGTAAGCCGGTGGTGTACCTGGATGAAGCCAACACCCAGCTGAACCCGGACATGCAGGCGTTCAAATTCATCCTGCGCTACGACCATCTGCAGCAGGCAGCCAAAGACGCACATCAGCGTCGCACCAACCCGAACATCGGCTTGTACTACCTGCCGGAAGTCACTCTGCAGGCTGGCGAGAAAGGCTGGGAAGCGCGTCTGGAAAACATCGACCGTATCGGCCGTAAGCTGGTACAGGAAGCGGTGGAATACCTGAACGCGAAGAAGGTGGTGCTGGAAGCCGAATACGGTAAAGAGTCTGATGACGGTATTTACCTGGGCGCCACCCTGGCGTACAACGAAGACGAAAACCTGCTGCAGGTGGTAACCCACAAACGTGGTCCGCTGGACGTCATCGAAAACAAAGATGGTGAAGTGAACTACGAAGACATCCAGAGCATCGACATCACGGGTACGTATCCGGCTGATGATACAACGGGTGCCAACGTGCGTTCTGCTGTCGCGCGTCATGCGGCTGAGCACCGTGACTGGAAGCGTGTGGTTAAACCGTCTCAGGCTGCGTACAAGCGCTTCTCAGGCGATCTGGCTGATTACCTGATGTCTATCAGCGAAGAAGTCTACAAGCGCGCTCAGGCCGCTGCACCGGCTGATACGAAGGTCGACTTCGAATACAACCTGATGAACGGTGGTCTGGAAGCAACCTACCAGAAAGTACTGACTGAAGACGCTGATGGCCAGACTGGCGATGTGGGTGTGAAAGGTAAGTTTGCTGGCGATAAAACTACCGTCAACATCGAACTGGCGCGTGAAGACCGTGCAGCTATCATTCTGGTGGCAGGTCGTATCGAACCGGACATGTGGTTCCATGTGCAGGCTGATTACCTGGCTCGCTTCCTGGCGACCTACGGCAACGGCCAGACCACGGTGTCAAAAGAAGTACTGGGTACCGCATAAGTAAGACCTCAACCTTTCTCCTCACGGGGAAGGGTTGGGGTTTTATGCCGGTTTGTTGTTTATTTTTTGTTTCTTTTGAGTTGTAGATTTTTTCAGACCTATATTAAAAAGGTGAATAAGAGCAATAAACTTCTCTTCTATCTATCTAATCAATGAGGATTTACCATGAACACTAAACTGATCATTACCGTAACTGCATCCATCGCTGCAATGGCAACTGGCATTACCCTGCTGGTTAAACATCGCAAAGAAGCCAAAGCCACCATCAGCGAACTGTCTGATGCGATTGCTGAGTCCTCTATCGCTGCAATCAACAAAGTGGCTGACGCACATCCAGAGAACACCGAAGTACAAGCCCAAGCGAAGAAGTCAATCGACAACATCGCTGCAGCATCCCTGTAATTAACTTTATCAACCTTAACCTGTGAGCTTGCCATTATGTCAAATGTAAATACCGTTGCTATCGTCGCTGTCGCTGTTGTGGCTGTAACCGCTGTTGTCACCGTGTTCAAACGTAAACCAAAACCAGAGCCAGTGGTTCTGCGTAAACTGACTAGTGAAGAGCAGCACGAAGCAGTCATGCAAGTAGCACGTCTGTCCAACGATCCAAACTACATTGAGCTGATGGACATCATGGGTAAAGCCGTTGATTTCAATCGCATCGCCCCACTGTACGAAGTTGTCAAATAACCCTTTAACTTGTGAGACTCTATCATGAACACTTTAGCTAAAATCGCTTTCGCTGCAACCTGTACCGCCATGATCGCTGCCGGTGTCTACTACGAAGTGCAGATCCAGAAGATCCGTAACAAACGTCACGGCAACAAAATCAACCAGACGGATAAAGGTGCAAACATCATTATCCTGGCACCACTGCCAACCGTCCGTGTCAAAGCGGTCCGTTCAGTTGCTGCCCTTGATCCACGTGTTCGTAACCTGACCCATTAATCTCTCTTCATTACCTTAACCTGTGAGGCTATTCCATGTTTGACTTAACGACCGTATCATCTTTAGTTCTGTTAGTTGCTCTGGTCGTTGTATGGAATTTCCCATATGGCGGTAACAAAGAAGCAGTCTAATACGCAGTACCTTTTACACCTTAACCTGTTGGAGCATTACCATGAAATCAATCATCACCAAAGTTGTTGTCTCTGTAGTCGTCTCTGTTGTCGCAACCGCGGCAGTCAACTACATCAATAAGAAGTCTGGCCGTGGGCATCTGAAATCCACTGTCACATACCTGCAGTTTTAGGAGGTGGTCGTTATGCCATTATCCTGTCCGTTAAATCAAACTAACCTGGTTACTCCTACGAGGGTTTACCGGTGCGTTTGCAATAGTACTTAATCCTGCTGAGCGTTCATGTGGACCTCAGCAAACTAACCAAAACTAATCAATTGCAAAGAGGTATTACCATGAACACTATTAACACTGCTAAACTGACTTTCGTAATGTCTGATGAATTCGTTGCGATGGTACGTGAAAACATCAATGAACTGGGTGTGAATGGCGTGGCCCGTATGGCTGAACGTCGTTACCAGTTCCGTAACCCTAAACTGATCGGCATCGATGTTGATGCATCTGACATCAAACGCGCTGTAGCCATGGGCTATGGTCTGGTTGATGAGAAAGACCGTCTGGCTAATATCTATGCGTGGCTGAAAGCAAACGTCCGTAAAATGTTTACTGGCGCTGCTGTCACCAAAGAAGGCGTGGCGAATGCCTGGAAAGCCTACCGCAAATATGTATCAGACAAAGGTCTGGAGCGTCTGTTTGGTGGTGCTGGTATCACTGGCACTAACAGTATTGTTGAACGTGAGTTCAAAATCATATGTTCAAACGTCGCAGAATCGATCTGAGGGAAACAACATGTTTGATTTAGTTAAGTGGGTCGCTATCATGGCGATCGTCACCTTCTTCATTCTGCTGATTCGTGCAATGTTACGTAAACCAGCAGGTACCAATCAAAAGCGGTGGGTTGTACTCTCCACCCCTGAGTTGTTGGACCGGGCGTTTCAAACTGAACAGATGTATGAGATTGCAGAGCGTACGGCACAGCGACATCTGAGTGCTTATGGCACTCATTCGTTTGTTGAGTTCTACACTGAAATCTTTAAAGAGTTCGACAACGCCCGAACCACAGACGGCTATCTACTGTCAGGTACGATTACTGACCAGGGTGAAGATGCCCTGTTTAATATCACGCTGACAAAAGGCATGGAAGCGCAGACCAAAGAATACAAAGTGAGTTATGTGCATTTAGCACGGGTCACTGACGTTCTTTCTCCTGCCTTACTGTCTCGTTTAAACTGGCATGTTAAGAGTCATAACAGCGAGGGGTAATCCCCCTCGCTTTATGCCGCCCTAATTTACAATGCATCGGATATCACCCCTACATCACTAATGTGTATCCTGTGCCTAATCTTTTCGAGGAACGTATTATGAGCAATTCCGCAATGATCAATTCAGTCCGTGATTTTAAGAAAGCACGTAACGCTCAGACTGACAACGTCGTGGATATTCGTTCACAACCGTCTCTGGCTGAAATGCATTTTGCCCGTGCTGATGAAGCACACATTGAAGTAACCATTGAAACCCCATCTGAAACCTTGACCTGTGAGGAAGTAATCATGAACACTAACACTACTGCTAACACCGCTGGCGCAACCCCTAACAACCTGAAAGTTGAACTGAGTGCTTTGGCAAAAACTGTTGAAGCGGCGTTGCAGGAAGGTACTGCGCAAGCACAGCCTGCTGTGGAAGAGCAGATCGAAACCGTATCAGTACGCGATGTGGTCAAAGCCCGTAAAGGTATCCGTACCAAACAGATCATTGAGAACGTCGGCATGGCAGTGGTAACTGCAGCCACTATCTCAGCAACCGGTCGTAAGTTTGGCCGTAACAAGAAGGCTGCTGACATCACTGCGGGTGTCTTCGGTGGTCTGATTGCTTACAACGCAATCTCTAAAGTCAGCCAGGGCAAGGCAGAGATCATCGCTAAATACGGTGATGACGAAGAAGTGAAAGCAGCTTCTACGTTCAACCTGTTTGACGAAGTCATCCCGAGCCTGGTTGGATCTGTTGTGTGTGGCGCACTGGTTGGTCGCTTCCTGGTGCGTAAAGCCAAAGAAGTTGTTAACGACGCGGCTGAATAAGGATCGCATCATGAGCCAAATTGATGAGGTGAGCTTACCGCTCACCGCACGTAAAAACGTGCTGCTCACTCGCCTGTCCCGTGGGGCAGGCTTCGTGGGTGCTGTGTCAGCTGGGTTGCTGTTGAAGAAACTCCCGGCTGAAAAGATCGCCTTGGCGGCGGCCTTGCTCTGTTCGATGGAACTGGTGACCGCAGGCTTAACCGCTGTGGATGACCAGACCGTCAAAGATGAAATGAAACGTGAGAACTTCGGTCGCCCACAAGAGAAGCTGGAAGCAGCGGGTGTGGGTATGGGTACTGGCTTCGTCATCGTAGCAGCAGGGCTGCTCATGGTGAAGCTCCTCAGTAAAGGTAAAGACAATGAGCAAAACACAGAATAAGCAGTGCGAACAAATCGAAGTGGTTGCCCGTCCTGAGCGTTGGGGTATCCCGTTGGTGGCAATCACCATGGGCGCCGTGCTGGCTGGCAGTGAAAACCGTGGCGTTAAAGCGCTGGGTGCAGGCATCGTCATGGCCTCTGCATTGAGCATCCTGAAGAAATTAGCAAGATTGGTGGACGAAGAATGAAACACAAAGAAATGATTGAAGAAATGGAAAAGGTGACCCACTCCGAACTGCTGGAGTGGTTTGGGTCAGGTAAGAATGCTGAAGACTGGATCGTTAGCTATTACAACTTCGATGGCTTCAGTGACGAGGAGAAAGAAAAGGCACACGCTGATCTGCGTGTTGAGATCGTTACCATTCTGACCGAAGATCTGCTGCCAAGCGAATACCCGTATGCTGCGCTGAAACAAATGGGTGCAACTTCACAGGAGCTCCAGGACGCCAGCGCCTACGTACCGGGTAATCAGGTCTCCATAGATCTTTCTCTGGTCGCCGGTGAGTGGATCAATAAAGATCCGGTTAACGCCGTGGAAGAACAGATCGATGCGGTGAAAGCCAAACTAAGCAGTAACCGTAAAAACCTGTTGCTTGGTATTGCGATCGGTAGTGTCGCAACCGCAGCTGTCGCTTATTGTCTGACCCGTGCAGATAAATGATGTGATAAGAGAAGGGAGCATTGCTACCCTTCTTTTTTTGTTTAACAGGGGGTTATTATGCACGACCTATTAGTGGTGATTGGGACGGTCATTGGCTTGTTCGTGCTGCTGTCCATTACTCGGCTGATGTTTGATTCCTGGTTGGCTCGAATGATGGAACGGCGTATACGTGCCTTGGCGTTGTTCCTGCGTGGTTATGATGGTGCGGTGAGTTCGACACTGTGTATGGTTGTGGTGGCAGAACTTCATTCGCGCTTATTCATGCCCAAAGAATTGAAAGTAGAAGAAGAACACAGCATCCTGATTAACACGATTGCCAACTGGATCGTGGTACTGTGTCAGCAAGAAGTGCGCAACCAATTTGAAATGCTGTTGGTGATTGCCAGTGAATTGAACCATCAACCCAACCACAAAGCGTGTGTGAATATCACCACCACCAATCGCCTGGAGTTGATTGTTACCACCGAGGGATTATCACAACCTCTCTACCTGAAGTTCCATTCGACCAATACCTTGTTTTGATCGGCATAAAGGCAGAGCCGGAGCCCTGCCTCGGTTTATGCTTTGCCTGCAGTGAGACGTTGCTCGTAATCCGCGATGATTGTCCGAAGACGCTCGTTCTCGGCTTCAGAGGCAATCAGCTGAGCATGTTCCGTTACCCGACGCTTAATGGCATTGAGGCGGTTCTGCTCATTGATACGGTGCTGCTCAGCGGTGACGGTACCCACAGACGGTGCGACGTTAATAGACACGGTAGGTTCAATACCCACCAGATCAGATACCGTTGCCTTGACTTCATCCATAGTCTGTTGCAGTGAGCTCACCAGTGACGAAGGCACTGCACCCAGTGGAATCGACAACACCACGTAGTCATACGCAATGGCGGTATCGTCCGGCATCGAGGCAATGTACGTACTGGGTACGTAGATCGTCTTCTGCCCTGGTGCTGTCAACGTGATGATCATGGCATTGTTCAGTACGTCTGATTCGTACTCGACCTTGGTCAACCCTACCGGCGTGTAAACACGCTCCAGGATATTGACGTTCAGACCGAGCATCTCATCGATGGTACGAACTGCTTCTGCCATGTAAATGGTGTCAGGCGTAACCGCAAAGGGCGCGTTTAACGACCAGATACCTCGTAGGCGCGGTGGAGGTGTAATGTTAGCCATGGCTTACCTCTTACACAGTAACCGGGTACAGAGACTCGGTATACGGCTTCGCCACCATCAGCAGTTTGATACCGTCTACGGTCTTGGTGCCACAGATGACGCCGTCACGTACCACACGGTTCACCCCAGCAGGCAGCTCAGAGAACTCTTGCATGGTTTCCGTGGCAATGACCAGCTCTTGCACCGCGTAGATGAAAGCCTGCGTGCCGCGTGAGATGCTGTCAAAGGTGACATTGTCAGAGGGGATCAGCGCGTAGTCCGGGTACAATTCTTTCAGCTTGAACTGACCTGAACGGTTAGTGGGTTTAGCCACCGCATTCAGGATCAGGGATTTGTTCAGGCTTGGGAAGATCTGCAGTGATTTACGGACGTGATCCTCTGGGTACCACTTCATGACTTTCAGTGGGAGTTCCAGCATGGTTTCGAAATCGATAACCGGGCTGTACGTACCTGCCTGCACCGTTTTGTTCGGAATGCTATAGGACATCCAATTCGGCGCGATCACGTACTCGATTGGGTTGAAGAGATCCGGGATCACTAAGCCCCATTCTTCTTCATCGTATTTCGAGTTCGCCAGGATAGACGCTTTGATGGCTTCATACGCCGCATCATCGTTACGCCCGTTCTTACCCCAACCCACAACCTGCCAGTAGGCAGTCTGGAATTTGGCGGTATTGGCTTTGTCGTACACTTTGAACGAGTAGGTCTGAATGAAGGTCTGTGGATGAACACCGATCATCTCGTCCAGCGCCTGCGACACATCCCCCTTCGTGACAGCATCAATCGCTGTCTTCTGTTGAACGTAATCTTCATGCAAGATGTCCAGCTGATCGTTGGGCACACAGTTCAACACATCCAATTCAAACCGTGGGTAACTTAACTGGAATGCGGCATCCGTAAACCAGATCTTCACGGTGTTGTCGTCAACGTTACTGCCAACGATGCTACCAGAGACCCATTCTGGCGCCCAGTGTTGTCCGTCGGTTACCATCGCACCAATCGCCAGGTTCGACCAGGCGTTGCCAAATTCGCTGGTGATCTGCTGCAGTGTAATGGTCTTATCGTTAGTGATCCGCCCGTCAATAATGCGCGTCATCAACCAGTAATGTAACTGGAGGATGGGTGACTTATAGACATCGGTTAAAACAAAGTCGGCACCGTTATCGTTTTCAGCGGTGAACGCCTGAAAGACCGCACCGGGTTGACTATCGTTAGTATAGGTTCCGATGTTTCGGGAAGACGTCAAGGAGATTGCTGATAACTCGCCGATTGCATTTGTAATCTGCGGGCTATTGTTGATCAAGGCATTGCATACCGCAAACCCGAGTATCGTTTTCATGGTTCACCCTTTACAATGGGAGTGGATAAAAGACATAACATTCAGCAACGGTACGTGATTTGGGGGAATAACAGCATGCTACTGTTACGTATACTTTTTATGTGTCTCCCCTTTATTCGGAAGCACTCGAATACCTTCATGTCCGACGGCGCCACCCGGTACAGCACCTCGCGCAAAAACAAAGGGATTTATTATGCGCTAATCGCATCCATTGTTCTGCTCTCAGGCTTAGTCATCTATGGCTATCGTGAATACGAGAACTTGAGTAAGCAGAATCGGCAGTTCGTTGACGAGTTAGGTGTTCTTCGTGGCATGACGAGCATCTACCCCAACATGACGGATATGTTGCAGCAAAACCGGATGCTGTTACAGCATAATAAAGCATTAGGCGATGAAGTGTTAGATCTCCGTGAGGAAAACAGTCGTTTACATGTTGAGTTGATTGGGAAATGTGAAACTCCAGTAAAAACGGTTGCGAAAGTACCTCCGTGACCGTTTTGGTATTTCTTTACCTACCCGACCTATTATAAGAGAGTATTGCGGATAATTTGAGGAGTTTACGATGGAAGTAACATCATTGCCGAAAGTCTCCATGGTGTTATACACCGATGGTGGTTTTCGACAGAATGTCGGTGGTTGGGGGGTGCATGGTTACAGCTACACCGTAGACGACGAAGACAAGAAGAAAAAGAAGAAACCCGCTGTTGGTGTACCGACCACCACAGGGTACATTATCAAAGACGATCCAAAGATGCAGCAACGTGAAGTTGTACGTCCTGCACAGGTCTTTGAGTCATTCGGTGGCTTGCTACCGGAAACCACCAATAACATCGCTGAGATGACGGCTACGTTGAACGGCATGGATCTTGCCGTGAGCCAAGGTGCCGAGAAGTTGCTCATCTACACTGACAGCGAGTACGTAACGAAAGGCCTCACACAGTACCTCAATAAATGGAAGTCAAACGGCTGGCAAAAAGCTACAGGGGGCGAAGTTGCCAACAAAGCCTTGTGGGTTGCATTAGACAGCAAGCTTGCTGAATTGCAAGCAAAGAACATCCACTACACGTTCCAGTGGGTGAAGGGCCATGATGGCCACAGAGGGAACGTAATGGCGGACTACATGGCAACGCGTGGTGTGCTGCTCGGTAAGAACGGCGATACCACACCGCGTCATAATGTCCAGGACTTCGGCGAGTACGACAAATACAGAGCGGACCGTCATCGCTTTGTGTCTCACGCTCGCTGGTACTTCAACCTCAGTGATGAGGACTTGCTGAAGGCGAACGAGCATGGCTTTTACGAGTACTGCTTCGGTCACCCTTCAAAGGAAGATACCGACCAAGTCTATCTGGGTAAAGCGTTGGCGGATACTGCATTCAGTACGGTGTGGTTGAAACAACCGGAAACCTGTTTGGACCTGGTGTATACCCGCGTGAAGAAGATCGCAACCAATGTGTACGGTAATGCCTTCATTGGGCGTCTTGACAACATCTACTCCCCGTTCAACCATAAAGAGATTATGGACTACGGCGGCGAGTTGTTGTTCCGGGCGAACAAGAACGACAACGACATTACTAACTGCACAGGTGCTTTGATTGTGCGTGAGTGTAACCCGCCGGCGATTTCGTATCGTGCGGTGAATAACCTCATGTTCCTGAACAAGTGCCTGACGGAGTTCCATACGGGGAAACTCAGTATCCTCAGTAAGGTGTATGACATTACCGATCTGATTTACGATCAGGAGACCACCAAGAAAGGTGAGGTGAAGTTCAACTTGGTGAAAACCATCAAGCAGAACACCAAAGCGATCAAGGTGCCGGTGTCGTGCGAAGTCCTCAATAAACCCATCACCGTAGACGTCACGTTGTCGCTGGGTCTGGATGTTCCTAACCGGAACACCTTAGCCGGCATCAGCGAAGCCAGTCCGAAGATTCACATCATGGTAATTAAGGAATCGGATGTTGCTTTCCGTTACTTGACTATCATGTCGTGTGACGACGGTTATTGCATCATGGCAAACGTCTACGCCAACCTACGCATTCTGTCCAAAGCGGATCTGGACAAGTGCGCGTAAGGAGAATGTGTTGTGTTTGATGCAGCAACGACATTACCAATACGCAACGACGTAGACATCGGCGCGTTATTTGACCGTGACCGAGACCTAGAGGCGCCGATTAAACGGCGCTTGTTTCTGACCTATGTTTGCAGACTGCGTCACCCTACGGACAATGCGGATGAGCTGAATCGTAAGTATGCGATTACGCGCAATGCAAAGGACGTGGACCGCTATCTCAAATATCTGTCAGTACTGGATCGCAGATTGGGCCGTGTGTATGAGGGGGTGGACATGTCTTCGCCACTGGACATCATTGCACACATGCCTGACTGGATTCGCTATGGGTCAACGGTCGAAGTGTTTCGTGATCTCAAAAACCTGAAGTATCTGTGATCGGCATAAGAGGCGTTTCCTCCCAGTGGGAGGAAACCCTCTACTTTATGCTGTCTTTTATTTTTTGCTTAACAGTTTGTCAGCGGTGTTGTTCAGCGCAGTACCGGTCGCAATCATCAGCGTCAGGGTCACGCTGTAGACATCTACCGCACGGGCCAGACTCAGCATGAGGTCACCCAACATCTTCACCTGCACGGCAGTCATCGGCAGCGCACCAGACGCAACGTCGTTGTGGATGAGTTCAGCCAGGGCTGCGATACGGTCCACGTTGAGGCGGGTGTCTTTGGCATTACGACGCAACAGGCCTTGCACCAGTGTGTTAAATTCCACATAGGTGGCCTGATATTGTGTCATAGATTCAAAGCGCGTAGAGAACACCGCCTCTGTAACATCACGCCCGTTAAAGGCTTTCTGCAGCATCAGCTCGGTTTTGTTCTTAGCATTGGTGACATTGCTCGCCACATACACCGAGGCACTCTCACCGTTGCTCAGATTCGCTAAGCAGGTCAACACACTGGGAAGTGTTTGCTCAACCGTTGCCAGGTAAGCACACCCCTGCACCAGTGTCGGCATCAGCTCTTTATATGAGACGTTCAAACGCTGCGGTTGGAAAATCAGACTGTCCATGACCTGCGTGTAGTTCATGGATCCCATGACTTTCTTGGCAGCATTAACGTCAGCCAGTACCAGTGGTTTGTCCAGACCCAGGAGTTTACCCTGGAAGTAATTCTTGATACCTGCAAAGAGATTACCGATCGAAGACTTGACATCAAAGCCTTCGTTACCGATGCCCTCGTTGAGGTCCTTTACAGCATTTTCAAAATCGCTAATGGTATACATATTTGCTCCGAGGGACGTTTGTTTTCTTCAACATATTATCACTTCTTATGAAGTCATTTTCTTTTTATCTAAGGAACAACCATGAGCTTATCTTTTGGTGAAGTTATTGAGAAGTCTAAGCCGATTCGGCCGTTGCTGAATATCGGTGCCGGCTTTGACATCCCGACCGGCAGTTATCGTTTTGGTAAGCATGGTGAGTCTATCCTGAACGGTGGACTGGCTCCTTACACAGCGATCGTCGGGAAAGGCAACACCTTTAAAACCGCCATTATGATGTTTAAGATGGGTCGTGTACTGGAACGCTACGGCAACAGTAACGCCCTGCACTACGATACCGAATGTACCTTTGGTACTGACCGTATCCTGAGCCTGATGTCCCACCTCGATCCGGGTGTGGCGCAAAGCTGGATCGATGAAGGTCGTATCTACCTGACCGATGACTCGATTGCCAAGGGTAACGAATGGTTTAAGAAAACCGTTCAGGAGTATGCGACGTTAAAACAAAAAGATCGCAAGTCCATGGGTACCCTGCCTTTCGTTGACAGCAACGGCAATCCAATTCCTTACCTGTTCCCAACCGTGAACGGCGCGGACTCCATCTCTGAGATGAAGTTCAACGACCTGGAAAAGAACTACGCGAAGATGGAAATCGGCCAGGGCGAAATGCAGACCGAAGCCATGCGTGTGTCGAACGCCAAACGTATGCTGATCGAAAAGACCCAGGGTTATGCAAATGCCGGCGGGTTGTATGTGATCATGTCAGCGCACCTCGGCAAAGAGCTGAACATGGACGGCAAACCGCAAGAGAAGAAAACCACCTTCATGAAGCAAGGTGACAAAATCTCTAAAGTGCCAAGCCAGATCCTGTCACTGCCGAACAACGCCTGGGAAATCTCCACCGGTACGGTGTTGATCAACCGCGACACCAAAGAGTGGTTGTATCCGAAACCGGGTGATGTTGAAACGGCGGGTAACCCCGATCTGCTAACCCTGGTGGCGAAGAACCTGCGCGGTAAGAACGGCCCGTCTGGTGTACCGTGGGAATTTGTGATGTCACAGTCTGAAGGTCTGCTGCCGTCACTGACTGAATTCAACCACATCAAAAACTGCAACCGTTACGGCCTTGGCGGGAATGACCGTAATTATTATGTTGAGTTACTGCCTGATGTGAAGCTGATGCGTACCACGGTCCGTGGCAAGATCGATGAAACCGCTGAGCTGCGTCGTGCGCTGGAAATCACCATGGAGATGTGCCAGATGCGTTACCTGTGGCACACCCGTGATCCGAAGTACAACGTGACACCTGAAGAACTGCGCGTTGGGCTGGAGAAGAAAGGGTACAAGTGGGATGTCCTGCTGAATACCCGTGGCTTCTGGACGTTTGAGGAAGATAACCATCCTCTGCCGTTCTTGAGCACCATGGACTTGCTTCGCATGTACCATGATGAGTACCGTCCGTACTGGATGTAATGTGTCCGCGCGCTAAGGGGTGAGGAAACTCACCCCACTTTATACCGCCGGTTGGGAATGTAATGTTGTATTGGGAAAGACTATTATGTTGAATAAAGAAGTACGTATAGTCGTTGCCGGCGATAAGGGGTTTCATAACAAGGACCGCCTGAAGTCGGCACTGGACTCACTGATCAGTGACATCTTTCTGGTTAATGAAGGTGTTACTGATGAAGACGAGCTCCTGACGAAAGAGCATGTGGTGCTGATCACCAACGGGGAAATCAAAACCCTGGCAGCAGAGGTGAAAGAGTACTCGGTAGCTGCAGGTATTGACATCCAGGAAATCCCGGTGGAATGGGATCGTGGAAAGAAAGCATTCTTCGACAACTGTGGCGTGTTAGGTCTGCGTTCAACGCATGCCCTGATCTTCACCAACCACAACGACGAAGGTATGTCTTCGCTGATCAAAGCCTGCCTCACTAACGGCAGTCGTGTGCGGGTCTTTACCTGCGCGATTTAAGGATTCACTATGATCGTATCGGAATCACACATCGGCATTCTTGATGTACCAGTTAGCCACGTCATTTGCACCGTCAATACTGAAGGGCATATGGGTAGAGGCATCGCGCTGTACCTTAAGAAGTGTATTCCCGGTCTTTATGACGCATACCGTGAGCAGTGCAAACAAAAACAATTACTGGTCAACACGTTATGGGTTTATGATCACAACACGCCAAAAATTCTTTGTTTCCCAACGAAAGATAAAACGTGGGAAGATAGCAGGTTGGAATGGATTGAAACCAACCTGCACACGCTGCGGGATACCTACCGGGAACGGGGTATCACGAGCGTGGCTATGCCGCCATTAGGCTGCGGCAACGGTGGTCTTAAGTGGGAGGACGTGCGTCCTCTCATTTATGCCATTCTCGGGGATTGCGACTTGCAGGTGCATATTTGCCTGGGTGTCAAATTACCCAAACCTGAAGAAGACAGTCATACCCACATCAACATCTGGACCAAAGGTCGCACCAGTCTCGGTCGTCGTTTGAGCAATTTGTCAAAGCACGGGTTCCTGCATGAGGATCACGGTTGGTTTGAATGTCTCGAAGGTTACTGGTATTGGTTAGCAACCGGCTGCAAACATGAACAGTTCAAACAGATGAACGGGTTTGAAGCCAAGCAGATCGGGTCCAAGATGGAGCGGGTGGAAATGCCTGACTTCCAGGAACGCTTCAAAGAAGGTATGCGACTACGCATCGAACAAAATGAGATCCTGCGCTCAGAGCTCTTGAATTCCTCGTTGCCGTTTGAACACTACTACGTCTATGGCAATGATGCAGTTCGTGACATGAAAGCGCGGCATCAATGGCAGCTGGACTTCTACGTGGAGTACCGGAATAAAATGCAAGAAGAATCTGAAAGCTCCAGGAAGAAACCCATGAAGATCTTGATTGCGGGTTCACGCACGTTGAAGAACTATAACCTGTTCAAACAGATTGCTGATGAATACATCGGTAACTTTGTCACCCCGTTTGATAAAGACTACGACATTGAGATCGTCACCGGTCTGGCGTTAGACGGTCCTGACAACATGGCAATCCGTTATGCACGTGAACGGGGTCATGGGTTGATTGGTCGTCCAGCGCTGTGGGATAAGTACCAAAAGCCTGCGGGGATGATTCGCAATGGCGTTATGGGTAAAATGGTGGATGCGGCACTGGTCCTGTGGGACGGTGAGTCTCGTGGCACCAAAAACATGATCGACCTCCTTGTGAAAAATAATATAAGCCATTTCGTGTTTATATTCAGCAAGGACTAACCCATGAACGCTGCACGTGCTGCTGTTGAGAAATACCTGATCGGGGCAATGGATCAGGTGATGCCAGGGAATAAAAACCCTGACATCTACCGCGACTACTTTGGTCGCTTAGATGACAATGCTTTTGATGCCATGATGGACCGCATGGAAAAGGATGATGAATCCTTCCCGTTCTACCATCCTAACTTCACCGGCAAGAACATCGACCTGGAACACCTGATCGGGATGATCACCAAAGAAGGTGGTGCGTTCATGGAGAAGATCAACATGGTTGACTTCGAAACTGGACAGCGCTTCCTGACTCCGATTGAATATCCGATTCTGCGTCTGCCTCTGCGTATTCAGCAGCAGAAGCTGCAGAAGAAGATGTCGGTGCCCAAAGACAACAAGCACGTCGACGACTTAACCGGTCAGCCGACGACCGAGTCGAAAGGCTCCGCCATCTCCTATCCTGAGATCCAGATCCTGTATGCAATGGGCATGAACAAAACCATGCAGGAGCTGCTCAAGGTGCGTGGGGGTGACGAGCAGGCTTACCGTAACTATAACAACGAGATCATCGCCACCGGCGGTGTGAACGTCGGCGCCATTGCCAGTCAGAAGACCAAGGTGAAATCCACGAAGACCGTGGGTGCGATCCTGCACGCAATGATGCTGACCAACAACCTTTAATAGGACGCGCATGAGAAACAAGCTGGCCGCCTTTGCCAGTGCGCTCAGTCAGAAACCTAACGACCCCCTGGTGCTGGAAATGGACGGTGCAGCCCAGGAAGTCGTTGAGGACTATTTCATGACGTGGTTACGCGCACGCATCAAGCACAATAAAGCACTCGAACGCAAGATCTCCGATGATGAAATTTACAACGCGGTGATCAAATATGCGGTCGGGTTAAACTCATCTTTCTTTTATGCCCGCCTGTGGTCTAAACCGGGGATTGAAGAACACATCTGGGGTCCGCTTGAAGCCCAACAGGATTTGTTGGATTTCGTCTATCGTGGTGCCAGTACGTTATACGCCCGGGTCTTTGGTCGCTCTTCGGATACGGCCAACCTTTCTGCTGATGCACTGGGTAAGCACCTGGCGGATTGTTTGACGCTGATGTCAAGCAGTGCCAGTCTGATACCGCCTGCAATGCGGGAAGTCTTCCCGCGTTATCAGGACCTGGAAGCCCAGTTCAAAGATAACCCGTGGTTGTTCTTCATCTACTACCTGACCCGGATTGACATCATGGTCGCGATTGAAAAGGAACCAACTAAATGAGTGGTACCATTAAATGCCTGGTGCAACTCGACTGCCTGATGGATACTCGTCTGGGTACCTTGAAGCGGTTGAATGCAGCTTCAGCGGAAATGATTGAAGACACGTACTACCACAAACGTACGGTCGACCGCTTTGACCTGAATGGGTCAAAAATCAATCAGGCGGCATATGAGGCGCTTTACAGCGCCCGCGATGAAGAGACGTTGAAAGTGTCTACCATGACACATCTGCCGATCTATCTGATGTCGCTGATCTCACGGCTGACCACGACCCAGGGCATGCCGTTGCTCTCTGAACAGTTTGCTATCCACGTCAACGTCTACCCGTATGTGTTGAGCGATGAAGTGTGCGACTCCATTCAGCAAGTGATCGAGACTTACACCAACAATGCGGCGGTGGTAGAAATTGTATCGTTTGCGCCAGAAGACCTGACCGTGTCGATGTTAAAGCACAGTTACGCGATTTGGTTTATGTACAGCTTTGATGAGTGGCTGATGAAGCACACAGAAGAGTTTAAGCAGACGACCATCCCAGAAGTGCGTATTGTTGCGCCACGTCTGTACTTAGCGGATGCGCCTACTCAGTTGGTTGAGAAGGTAAAAGCGGAGGAGTATGGGTGGGAGCAAATGGCGTTGATGTTTGCAGGGTTGGCGGGTGTGGTCTTCATGGATGTCAACATCTATTCCGTGATTACCGACACACCGCCTGACCTGGAAGTGTGATTACTTCTTGGCCATGATGTCATCGTAGTCGATGTGCTCAACCCCGATGTGGGCCTCTTCTGAAGAGATTTGGTCCATAGGCAGGTTAGCCAACTGTGGCGCAGGTGCGGACATCTGATCAGACGGAGAGCCAGCGTCAGCCAGAGCCATGCCACCTTTCTCCATGATGAAGTTAATGGCGCCGGCAATCTGACGTTGGAAGTCACCTTCGTTTTCTTGTGCCTGTTTGTCAAGGTCAAGACGCGCTTGTTTGTGAATGGAGTTATCCACGTCACCCATCGCAACCAGTGCGACACGCAACATCTTTGGATCTTTGTCCACGATGCGCTCACCAGGGTTCTCCGCAGGGGCTTCCATCACGCCTTCAATGATGTCCATGCGGTAGCGTTGCATTTTCTGCATTAACACGTCGTTACTGTCGAGGGCAATGTTACCGCTCATACTTCCTCCAAGAATTTTCAGGACTATATTACTAGTGTGTAAGTGGAACTGAATTAAGGACTACCCATGCGGTTCTTAAAACGTCTGTTGTTGAATCGTCTGCTCTCAGGGCTAGAGAAAGCACGACGTGATAGTTATAAGCCCGATGATGGCTTACGCGTGCTGGGCGCATTACGCAAAGTCATCAACAGCGACAATCCCATAGAATACTTTAGCGTGCGTTGCATGTTGGACGTGCGCTTTAGAGTACAGACTCACCGAGGCGTGGATTTGTTGACTACCGTTAGGGAAATCAACGAGAACCTCTCCTCTGAGTCTGGGTCGTTACCTGAGTCCCGAATCACCTATCGTTACCTGCAGGACGTACGGGTGATGTCACTCTACGATTGGTTAGTCGATGAAGACGGCAACGTTCTCGATATCCCCGAGTTCTACGACGCATTCATCAACCAGCTTAATCTGTTGTGTGACTTGGTGTACCAGGTGGACGACATTGACCGTGAGTACATTCTGCGAAAACTAACACCGTTATACAGCGAGCTGTTAATAGTGTTTGCCGGCACGTTAGAATGTGGTTTACGTAGCGTTTAGATGGAGTATACCCGTTGGATAATAAGAAACCGAAAGAGAAGATGGAAGAGCTGCTTACCGACCCCAGTAAGAAAAGCTTCTCCACTGCGCACCATCTCTTACGGATCTGGCGTGAGTTCTTGGCCGCTGAACAAGTGACCCCTTCAAAGTGGACGCGCTTGGTCGGAGAACACATCAGTAAATTGCGACAGATCAAATCGATGGATGCACAACAAATCGGAACGGCGCGTGGTAACTTGGTGAAGTCTTTCATTGAGAAGCCATCCATGTCGTTCCAGGCTCTGGTACGTGGAATGGAATTTTTGGGATATAAAGCCATTCGTATTCAGATTACTGGCATTCGCCCGGACGGCACTGAGATCACAAATGCAGCAACGATCTCTTTGCAGAAACGACGCATGCTTGGTGAGTCGCCTGAGAAAGAGGGGTCGTCGACGTCGGACCCTTCTATTGACGACGCTGAAGAAGATTAAAATGATATAGTTGGTGGGGCGACGGCCTCACCTCTATTCTTTTTTTTTGATTTGTTGGAGGCTCCATGGCGGTTGATATCGGAAGCTCGATAGGCAGTGCGTTAAAGCAAGCCAGTTCATTAACGACCAACGCGGTCTCGAAGGCTACCTCGATGTTCACCACCGGGTTGTCCGAAGACATCGCGCTGGTTGACTCAACAGCAAAGAGTGGCCTGGCTTCCCTGAACACCTTCAAAGACAATCAGGTCAACGCCCTGAATGGGTTTATTAAGAAGGTCTCAGGAGGCGCGCTTAGCATCAGTGAACTCTCCAGTTACATTGATGTGCGCAACGGTTTTAAAGTGGACTACATGTCGCTGGGTAAACGTTTGGGTGAAGCAGCTGGCTTCCCTATTAACTCTATCCTGAACATGTCGACCCAAATTCAACAGGAAGCGATGAACCTGTTGGATGCGTACCAAAGCAAAAACTACATGGGTTTGCTGAACACCCTGGGAATCAACATTGCGACCGATGGCTCGTATGAGATCACCAGTATGCTTACTGATGTCATTAACCGTTATGCGGATTCTGACAGTGAGTTCAGTACTGTGGTGGACCGCACAGCCCAGGTAGCGTTCTTAAACGTGATGCTGCAGTACACGGTGTCCTCCGGATTATGGGAAGGGATTGATACCCTACTCAACCAGTACACCAATAAACAGGATGGCTTAACCGCCTTGGGTAATTGCGCCAGCTATGCAATTGCCAACGGTGATATCTATACCCTGCAAGCAATTGTGGATCGTGTCGGTGCTACCCAGGTAAAAGCGTTGAACGCGAACGTGATTGTTGAGATGCTGCGTAACTTCCGCTTTCGCACCGGCGTCACCACCAGTGACTATCCAAACTACCGCGGTCGTTTAGCGGGAGTATTAGATGGTCTTGAACCTGGCTGGGACAAAGTTAACTTCGGTGGTGTCGTGGCCAATCGGCTTGAGCCGTTTACAGCGTGTTCACCGGATGTCATTACACTGCTGCAGTACGAGCCTCGGTTTCGTGACCAGGTGTTAATGGCAAAGCTTTACCCCAGTCAGAACCTCATTGATCTGCTGCGGTCAAGCTACCCGAACTTAGCAGTCGTGCAATAATCAGCATAACGAGCAGAGGCCAACGCCTCTGCTCTTATGCCGGTTTATTTTTTATACACTGCTTTTACCATCTTATCACTGAACGCCAGGACATCGCTTAACCGATCACCCAGGGTCTTTGCAATACGACGTTGCTTGCTGAGCTCAAACCACAACCCACAGCACAACAAACCGAGTAGAGTCACCGTAAAGCTTAACCCTACAATTACTTCTTCGTAATACCCTTCCACTGCATGCCTCCGATTATGAACGTCCTGTTCCCTGTACGAACATCTTAATGGCTTCACCGGCCAAAGAGTTTGAGAACGTGGCCGCCATCTGTGTCGGTGACACCCACTGCTTCACATCAAGCTTGGTACGTGCTAACACGCGCGCCAGTTTGTCTGACGTATAGATCTGTTCGTTCACCCCCATAGCGGAGAGCACGTTCAGGTAGTCAGAGTAGTTGGTGTCATCGGTCAACAGTTTGTTCATGGCAGCTGCCGGGTTAGTCAGGTCACCTGGGTTCAGCGCCGGCTCGATGGGGATGTGCATCAACGGCGACAGATCTACTACGGAGAACGTCACATCGATACCCAGCGGATGTTTGTCACGTGTCCAGCCCACATTACCCACACCACGCTGAATACTCATCGAGTCCACCATCCCTAAACGGGTCTGTGAACGCCCTTTGGAGAAGGCTTCGATAAGGAACGGTGAAGTATAGGCCTGAGAGCCCGCAGAATGCGGCAGGGCCATGTTTAGCAAACAAACCAGGGGAATGATCAGGTTTTGGATACGTGCCACTGGATGGCCGTACGGAGAGCGTAGATTGATGGTGTACGTTTCACGCGGAAGCGATACCGTCGATCCTGCCCAGTGCTGTGGAATGTCCACAAACCCCTGACCCAGCACGATGTTGGCAATACCACCTAACCCGGTCCCTGAGATTGCTCCTGCGACCACATCCTGCGCACCCCTGATCAAAGCATCGATACCGGGGATACCGGTTGCCCCGCCTGACATGGTAAAGCGCGCATCGTTAGTCTGTGCCGAGAAGCCGTTGAAGAACCCTGCCAGGTCGTTGTCTTTAAACGAACTGGAGAAAGACTCACCCACAGCACCATTGTGGTTAACCTTGAAACCAATGAACGCACCCCCGTCACGAAGTTCCGAGGCCAGGTGGGATTCAATGGATTCCATGAACGTCATGGGTTTCTCGGTGTTACTTACCGATACCGTCTGGCCGTTCTGCTGCACCGCGTTATTCACACCGGTGTCACCATCGGAGTCAGGGGTGTAGTTACCCGCCCGCTCGACGCCGTTGTTGTGATCGCCGTCACTGCCCAATCCTGAATTGAAGTAGGAGTTCAAATACGTCTTCAGGTTAGACTGTGAGGAATCCCCGGCTTTATCGGTCCAGTTATTGCCGTGCTGGTAAATGGCTCGAATCGCGGTCTCACGGTTCGTGGTGCTGGTTAAGCGTGACTCCAGGGCTTTCTCCCAACGAATCTGTTTACGCGTGGCACGGTTCGCCAGATAGAACAGATCCACAGTGCCGTCTGCTTTCCACAATCCCGGTAACAGGTTCGCAATCTGCTGACGTTCGTTCTGTGTGTACATCGAGAAATCAAAGCCTGAGACTTTACCCACATCAGCCAACTGACCATGACGGGTACGGAACACACGCGGCACAATTCCCATGTTAATGAGAATCTGGTTCAGCATGTGTGTACACGCTTTCCAGTAAAGCGGCATAACCGGTTTAGAATAGTAGAACTTGGATTTCGGAATACCGGCTAACCAACGTACGGTATTGTACGTGACCGAGATCGCCTGGATTGGCCAGTGCACAATAGACGAGGCCAATTCTGCAATCTTAAACAACCAACCCGGTGAACGACCCGTACGCGCCAGGTAGGCCGAGTTGGAGTCGAACATGTTGGAGAGGAACGTGAACATGCCGTTGAACTCTGGCACACCCATACGAAAATAAACGACGTCTGCGTTATCATCGATCGACACAGAGTAGTCAGAACCCATGCCCGAGAATTGGTCGGTCCAGAAACGTGAGGAACGAATGTCACACGTTGGTGACCACTGCGGCGGTGGGTTGATCCAGAAGTTACCCCCTGGGGTAGTATCAGTAAACTTGTTACGTGCTGCTTGGAAACGACGACGGTCTTTTAGTCCATCATCGATTGCCACACCCGAAAGCATGAACGCCTGCTGGATGTAGTCATGGTCCCGGATACTGACAGTCATGATGTGCTCCGAAGAAAGAAGGCTACCGGATACCCGGTAGCCATTCTGGTTTAGTTACTGTACGTGCGCTTCACGGAGATCCCTGGATTGCCTGCGCCCACAGGTGTCGACCGCACGGCACTGGTAGCTTGCTGTGGAGTCGGTGCTGCTGGAGTCGGTTGGGCTGCAGCCGGGGCCACGACCTCTTTCTCCGCCATCTGTTGGTTAGTGCCCGCAATCTTGTTCAGGGCCGCGATCATCTGATCGAGTTTCTCATTCGTGGTAGCCGTGTTCGCAGCGGTGGCCTTAACATGTGTATCATCCATTTCCATAGAAACTGGAACAGGCTGAACAGGTGCTGCAGGTTCGGGCTGGAGCTGTGGCTGCATCTCAGTCTTGTTGAGTACACTTGGATCGGCCGATGCCGTGGAGTCCGGTGCATTCGGTGTGACCGAGGCGGCGTTGTTGGTTGCAGTGGCGCTTGGACCTGCCGTGGACGACATGTCTGGCGGTGTGCTGCTTGGACCGGCGTTGGTGGTTGCACCAGGAGGAGGCGGTGCAGCTGCCGCAGCAGTTGCGCTGGTCGCCGCGGACTTATCATCCGGTACTGCCCCTTCCTGTTTCGCTTGCTCTTGTGCAGACTGACCCATCATATCTTCCATGGTCGAGCCGCCATCCGACGTGGTGCCGGTGTCGCCCTTGTCCTTGCCAGAGAGGATGTCGTCGTACTGACCGCCGTCTAAGGTCTGCATGTACTGCTGAGCAAGTTTCTGGGTATCTTCCAACCCAATCGTGCCGCCGTTGACAATCTTACGCACCCCTGCTACGTCGCCAGCTTTCGCTTTCTGACTGATCGCCTTGTTGGCTTTCCAGAAGTAGAGCGCAGATGCTGCCGCCATCGTTGGGTCTTCCGCAATGATATCCGGATCATCTACCAGGTCCACACCCAGTGCTTTAGAAGCACGTGTGTAGTTGTCTTTACCCGTTAACTGGATAAAGCCACGACCCCGGTATTTGTATCCATCACCTGGATTCTCGTTCCCCATGCGATTACCGTAAATGGTGTTCGCAATGGTGACCGGACCGCCACTGGCCACTTCCTGGGCTTTGGCTGCATTCGGGAACCGTTTCGGCCAGAGCTTCATTAACGTTTCAGGACGGTAACGTAAGTTCTCTTCCACATTCTTAAAGCCCCCGGTTTCATGGTGGGTGTTCGCCAACATGATCGCCAGTTCTTTCTTGTCTGTGATGCCGTTCTTCACCGCTTCACGAATCATGGCACGGGCACCCTCTTCGGTACCTGGACCCATCTTCAGCGGTTCAACCTTCCCGGTGCTGTCTAACCCACCGCCATCTTTCTTACCGACGCCATCAGGCATCTGACCGCCACCGTAAGCCCCATTGGTCTTACCGGTTGCTGGATCGTACGCGGTCTCTTGACGCTGAGAACTGCGCACCACCCCATCAGTACCTTTCACGGCGTTGGTGGTCTGCTGACCGGTGCTGTTATCCTTACGCCACTGTTTGTCAGTCGTACCATCCTCGCTTTGCTTCACACCCCCTTTAACTGGCTGGGCTTCGTACTGCGCCGTCTTCGCCAACTGTTTCAGGTTGTTGATGTGCATGTCGAGAATGGTGGCATCGGTATTGGAGGTATCCAAATCCGACCACGGACTGTCAGACACGGTCCAGATGTTGAGGTCAGTGCGACCGTCATTGTACGTCTGGGCCGTCATGGCGTTGATGATCATCAGTTTGGTTTCTGGCGGTAACTTCATCGCACCCATGGTTGGCTTGTCATCACCTACCTGGTTGTACACCGTTGAAGCAAACGCCAAATACGCCGGCAGGAAACGACGCGAGAACCACTTCGACCAACTGTTAAACGAGAACGAGGAGAGCCAGCCGTGACCAAACGAACTGGCCATGACATCAAACACCTCTTTCGTCTTACCGGTAAAGTGAACACCCCGACCGTTAAACGAGATCTTGTTCTGGATTACCAATTCCAATTGCAGCAAGGTCGAGACTTTGCTCACATCCAGATTCGGCAAACCGTAGATCTTCATTCGGGCAGCGGTTAAATCATCCAGCGCCTGACCTTTCGCTGGGAGTATGGACCCCAGGACGTCTTGCACGGAAACGATCGTTACCTCTTGCCCCCAACCTACGCCAATTTTGTGACCATCCAGATCCACACCTTTCAACTTACCGCCATCGGCAGGACGAATGGCATCCACCACATCTTTGTCTACCAGCGTTGCACGTGCGCGGTTTTCATTACCGGTGAGTACCAGTGAAGTCGACTTAGCATCCTTACTCGTGTTCTTCACTTCGGCCTTAAGCTGATCCACCACATTCTGTACTTCTTGCGTGGTTTCACGGTACCCGAGTGCTGGCTTGGTATTAAACAGCATACCTGACCAACGGTACGGATGATCAATTGACTCGTCAAACTGCTGACAGCGTTTGGCCATCTCATACTTCGCCGCATTGTCCTTAGAGGAATCAAGATCAGCGAACTTGACACCCGGGAACATTTGCTTGGCAACCGCATAGTGCGTTAAGAACACCGGTTTGAAACGTTGCACGAACCACCCACCAAACGCTTCCACTTCGTCACGGCTGTTCGGGTCTTCAATGAACGGTTTAGCCAACTCAGCCATTGGTGCTTTTGGATCGATCATGGCTTTACCGGAATCCAGTATTTTTACATACGGCTCCAGTGCGGCTTCCAGGGCAAAGATCTTCCCAGTGTAGTCAGACTTGATGGAATCCAAGCCGTACTGGTAAAGACGCATCTGCTGGAGCAAACCCGGTGAGTTGATCCATTTGTAGATCGCAGCACCGACACTGCTACCCGCCAGTGCACCCAGTGCAGAACCTACCACTGCACCAATAGCGGTACCGACCACAGGCACAACAGAACCAATCGCAGCACCCATTGCCATGCCACCCAGTGCACCACCTGCAGCACCGCCCAATCCTTCCGCTACACCCAGACCGTCATCATCCTGCCAGGCTTGATAGGCTTCGAACCCACCCACTGCCAGTGACCCCACAATCGGGATACGCCGCGCCAGAGTTTTAGCCCCACCTTTCAACAGCCACGATGCACGACCTGCCATACGACCCGGCTCACCGAGAATTGCTTTCGCACCTCGACCCAGCACGTTCTTGGCAGTCCAGCGCACAGCCCGGTTGATGATACCGCGTTTCTTCGGAGGACGACCCCCACGACCCCGACCGCGACGGTTACGACCACCGCGTTCCGGTGTGTCAACATCCGGCACGTCATCCATGAGATCACCTGCGGCATCGAGGGCTTTCTTACCCATGAGCAGTTTGCCTAATCCACCGACAAGGGTTCCGACCCAGCCAAGCTTAAGAAAGTTTGCCAAGCCTGCGAGAATCCCGTACTTCTTAATCCCGCCGAAGAACCCTGAGACGCTGGTGAAGATCCCACCCAGCAGACCAAAGAGTGACGTGGGTTTTTCCTTAGGCTCACCATCCTTGTCAACCTTCTCTTTCTCAGGTTTCGCTTTCTTACGGCGAAGCTGATCCAGCCAGGAATTATCACGAACGCCATCGCCGTCTGAGTCACCACGGGTACCCTCCTTCTTCTTACGTAAGAAAGACCAGACTGCTTTCGCACCCTTAAAGCCGAGAATCGCCGGACCCAGGGTTGCCCACTTAGTGACCGTGAACACACCGCTGGAATACATACGACCCAGACCAAAGGCTTTGGCAAGCTTACTGGCTTCGCGTCCTTTCATGCGATCACCCAACGACTTCAAGAACCCTTTACGTTCCTGGATGCCGTTGTTGATGACATTCGGGTCACCGGTGATCTGTGCCATGGTGGCGTCTTTCGCTGCACTGACCTGGTCACGGGTAGACGCAGTGATGCTAATCAGCTCACGGAGCAAGTCATTTTGCTCACCGGCTAATACCACCTCCGGTGCGGGCTCTTCCGATGCCTGGATTGCCTCAGGTTCAACAACCGGTACACGCGTTGGTTTGGCACCATCAACGATCGGTGTTTGAGACTGATCAAGGTTGACACCCACACCACTGCGCAAACTGGTGATGCTTAATCCGTCGAGTTGCTTTTGCAAAGACTGTACAATGAACGCGCCCCGTTTCTGTGCAGCATCGTACGCCTCTTGGCCCATCTCTTCTGGATCAAGATTGTGCAGCTGCTCTTTCACCTGGCGAATCATATCGGCCGTACGTTCTTTGATCCTGGCAATGCTGACATGGACAACATGCTCGTCACCGCTACCTTGCAGCATCCGTAGCTCATCGACCATGGCATCGTACTTGTCGCTGCAATCGGCGTAAAACTTGCTGAGCGCATCGTTAGTCATGCTGGCACGTAGACGTTCGGTTGCGGCAGCACCAATCCCTTTACCCCGATTCAGGATGTCATCGACTTTGCTCTTCGCTTTGTCCATACCACCTGAGAGACCCAGGTCTTCGGCTTTGCCTTTTACCTTGTCCGCCAGATCACTGGCTGCGCCTTTCACTTTCTCCTTGGCTTTGTCTTTGAGATCATCCACAGCACCCGTATCAATACGGTCTTTCAACGGGGCAGGGCCTTCGTCTTCGGCATCAGGACGGAAGTTCGGGTTGCTGATGAATTTCTCCATCATCTTCCAATACATGTCATGGTTGAAGACTTCCTGACCATTGACACGCTGGATAATCCCCATCTCCTTCAGCATGGCGCGCTGACCACCGTTGGCCAGTGCGTTGACGGAGTCCTGCACGTTAGGCATGTAGTTCTGCTGGGACTGCATGTTTGTTGCGACACGCTTACGCAGGTCAGCCACATCCGCACTGTCACCAATCTGGTACTTACCTAACAGCTTCGCCTTACCGGTGGCTTCCTTGGTATCGAAACGTTTGTGCAGGAAATCATTGATCTCCCGAATCGTCTCTTTACTGGCGTTGATCCAACCCGACTCCGTGAGATAGTTGTTGATGTTAAAACCATCGCCGGCATCCGCATCACGGGCAAAGCGCATCGCAAGTGCGACACGGGCATTGGCCGAGAGTTCTTCATCCGGGTCGATGGCTTCGACCATGCCGTTAAAGGAACCGGCGGCGGACTGGAACTCACTGCGGTTAAAGATGCTGGCACGGATATCTGCTTTGACACGGGCCTTGGAGGTAAACGCACCCTGACGGTGGTTAAAGGCTTGTTCCGGTTTGGCTTCCCCACCCCACACTTCGTACAGTTTCTGTTGCACGCTGAGCTGTTGAGTTAACAGACCCGGAATGACTTCCACGATCGAGCGACGGGTCATCATGTCAAACTGCGCCGGCTGCATCAGGTCCTTGATACCAGGCGTGGTAACACGGGTCTTGTTGCCTTGCGTAACCGGGATGTTAAACAGGGCGTTGTTCATCAGGGGATTCAGCACCCCTTTCTGCAGACGCGTGTACCATTTGTTGTTCGGGTCGAATTCGTTGTAGAACTCGTCGAACTGTTGACGGTTACGTAACCAACCATTGATCAGACCCGGTGCTGACTCGGCGTAGTAGCTGAGGTTGTGACCCAAGCCATTAGCCCGCGGGTTACGCTCCATACGGCTACGCATCAGCTGCTGTAACAAGAACGGGGCTGCACTGGCAAGCATACCGCCGGCAATCCGTCCTTTATTACCTGCACCACGGGTCATGCCTGACATCCGGGCTTGCTGCATCGAGCGCATGGCCGCACCCAATCCTGCGGCACCGGCTGACCAACGATGGTTCCCGTTCTGCGACATGTTGTCGACCATGTTGTACACAGAGTCGAACAAGTGGTTACCGTAGCGCGATACCGTGGCACCGATCTTACCTGTCCCGTATGCCTTGTTCACCAACTTCTGGTGATTAGGGGATTTATGGGCTTTCTCCAGGTCCGTCATGGCCGAGTTAGAGATCATGTTTGAGAAGGCTTCGAGCGAGCGTTTGTAATACTGCTCTTGCATCTTCGCAATCGAGATGTCCAACTTATAATGACGATACTGCAGTTCCAATGATCGGCGTTGGAAGGTCGAGGTAATGGTTTCGGTGTGACCAACCAGACGACGCTGCATGGTCAGGATCTGATCTAACAGAACCGCCTGCTTCGCGTCACCCTTTTGATTGGCCACGGCACCGGCTGCCAGAGTCGCCAGGAGTTCCTGGTGTTGGGCTTGTGACAACTCTGCATTGGCAGCGGCACCGTGTGTCATGGCGTCGAGGAGATCACTGGTGTCAGCGTCCACGTCAAGCTTCTGCCCGTCTTCGGTGACGTAGTCCTGCCAGCTGGTATCAGACGATGAGGCGTTGGCCCAATCTTCTAATCGTTTTGCAAGCTTTGCAGGAACCTTGTTACCGTACAGGCCGAGGGCTTCACGGGTGAGTTCACGGAACTCGTACACCGTCTCTTTGGTGTTCTCCCGGACTTTATCGTATAGGTCATCTTTAAACCGTAAGGTACGGTCAACTGTATCCAATGCCGGACCATACGAACGCGGAAGCATGGATTTGATCAGGCGTTGCGGGACACCGTAACCCGTTAACTCTGTGGTAACTCCCTCCCACAGACCCGACGCAAATTCTCTAATTACGTCGCCTTTCTTTTTGGCTTTCTTCGCACCCGAATTGGACGACTCGCCGAAGTCATAATCCAGATCGTAGTCAGGTGAGAAGTCACCAAAACTTAAATCGAAATCGTTAGCCATTTGAACACCCTTTTACGTGACTAATAAAGGACACCATTATGCGATCGGCTATGCTGCCTTTTAACATTGAATTAACCAACCCGCAGCGTATTCCGTGGGCGATGATGCGACCGGTAACGTCGTTGGATATTTACGACGGCCTCACCACCGACCTCAACGACAGCGGTTTATACTCCATCCCGATCTTCGGTCGTGTGGGTTCCGAGGAACGTGACGAGCGTTTCAGTTACATCCACATTAAAAGTTCTGTTTTCCACCCAGAGATGTTTAAGAGCATCGTGGCTTTGAAACAGATGTACGCCGGTATCCTTTCGGGTAACACATACGCGGTGTGGGATGAAAATGAAAAGGACTTCATAAAATCATCCGCACTTGAGGGTCAAACCGGTTTTGCCTTCTTTGTCCAGCACTGGAAAGACATCGAATTCAAAGAGACCGGATCCCCTAAGCGCAGTGATAAGATAAAGCTGGTGAACAAATACAAAGACCGCGCGATGCACCGTAACATCCTGGTGCTGCCAGCGGGTCTGCGTGAAATCCAGATTGATGAACGCGGTCGGACCGTTGAGAACGAAGTCAACGATATGTACCGTAAGCTGTTAAGCGCCGCTAACACCATCACAGACGATCCCGAGCTTGCAAACGGGAGTTTGTATGACACGGCGCGTTGGACGCTTCAGAATCGGTTTAACGAGCTCTACGAGTACTATGCCGGGATGCTGTCCGGTAAGCGTGGCTTACTGCAACAGAAGTGGGGCAGTCGTCGTGTGTTCAACGGCACGCGTAACGTCATCACCGCGGTACAGTTAGGCACAGCGACACTGGGGTCAAAGACAGCACCGGATATCAACGATACCCGTATTGGTCTGTACCAGTTAATCCGTGGTGCACTGCCGCTGACCATTCACCTCCTGCAAACCGGTTGGCTATCGCAAGTCTTCTCCTCGGGTACCCTGGCTCGTCTGATTGATCGTAAGACGTTGAAAAGCAGTGATGTCGAAATCGATGTCACGACGCTCACCAAGTGGACCACGCAAGAGGGCCTTGAGAAACTGATCAACGGTTTTCGTGACTCCACACTTCGCAATAAGCCCATTACCGTCAACGGGTACTATTTAGGCTTAGTGTATAGTGATGCGTCGACCTTTAAGATCTTTGGTGATATCGACGAGTTGCCGGCGAACTTCGATAAGAAGAACGTACACCCAATGACCTACACCGAGTTGATGTACCTCTCGGGTTACAAGCGTTGGAACGAACTCTACATGTTGGTGGTGCGTTATCCGATCACTGGCATGGGCTCGGTTTACCAGACCAAGGCGTATTGCTGCACCACGTTGAAGTCGTCCATTAAACAGGAACGTGATGAGTACTGGGAGCCGATCGATGGCGCCTATGCTATTGAGTTCCCAACGAATGAACGTGAAGCGGAGTTCATGGAATCCCTCTCGATGCATGCGTCCCGTATGGGTCTGCTGGGTGCGGACCATGATGGCGACACCTGTGGCGCAACGGTGCTGCTAGGTGACGATGTGCTGCGTGAATGCCGAGAGTCGTTAGCGAAACGAGAAACGTACATCACAGGTCGTGGTGAGTTCCTGATTGACTTAACCAACGATACCCTGGATTTCGTATTAAAAGCTCTTACCAGCTAAGGGACCCTTTATGATTTTGTATAATAGCTTCTTTCGTAAGATCTGTGTGCGAAAGAAAGAGCACGTGTTCAGTCCGCACTTCTTTCCGATGGCGGACTTTGAATTACCCCGTGGTGCACTCCTGCACTACGTGCCGTCTGATCTAACCGAATACGGCATTGAGCAGAACGACCTGCTGATTAACAAGTACAGCGATGACGTCTATATTGACCACGTGCGTCAGATCAAAACGCCACTGGGCAACCCCCAGGTCAAGACGTTGTCCTTGAACAACATGATCAAGCAGTACCACAACCGCCATAAACGTTTCAAGCTGGTCCGTAACATTGCGTCCGTGATGTCAAACCAGCGTTACTGTATTGTTGAAAACTACGCGATGGCGCAACACCAGTTGACCTATCGTCCAGCGATGTTCGTGAACTACTTCCGCTGGTACAACATGCAGTACACCGTGATGGAGCGGATGACCAACATCCAGAAAGAGTCTGACCGTAACCAGTTCATCTATTTACAGATGCCGGCGTCACTGCCTCAGCTGTCACAGCTGCGCGTCTATGATGAACGTATGGCCAAAGGGCTCGACAAGATTCAAGGTGTCGGTAACGAAGCCTTTATGGACGGTGTACCGGTTACCCAGTGGTACGGTGCAGGTCTTGAGTCACTGGATGATTACGATCAGGGCATGTTGATTGACGTGGCATTGGAAGCGTTTGAAGATACCCGTGATTCGTATTACGGTGCATCGGACCAAGCGTGGGAGCCAGGTGCGCGTATCAGTAACCAGGATGGACGTCTGCTGGATACGTTAGTGCGCATGGCCACCGGGAATGAGGTCTACCTGATCCCTGACACACTGCCACATTACGAACCACTGCTGACCGATCTGTCAGCCGGTATGGAAGCATTGGCTGCGTTCCAGTCTCGTGTCATGCGCTTTAAACCTGAGCTGCAGATGTCGGTGATGAACCGTCTGCGCACGGCGAACGATTACTGGTTCATTCACTTCTGGCTATGGTTAGGGAGCAACCGTGAAGCGTCACTGTTCAGTATGCTGGACCATGATCCAAAACAGCTGGAGAAGATCCACCTGGTATTTGGTAACGTGGGTGCGTACACTGTGGTACGTCTTGATGTCATTGAAAGATGGCGTGAAGAAATCCTGAAACAGTCAAAGGGCAACAACGGTCTGGATAACTTCCGCAAGCACATGCTGAAGTTCATGACCAAGCTCTTTGAAGTGAAAACGGGTGGCACGTCAATCAGTGACAGCGATGAACAACCTGAAGTGATTGAAGCCATTGCTCCGCCAGTAGAGGCGCAACCCACTGAAGGCGCTGAACCTGATACTGACGAAGAAGAAGCACCGGCACCGGTGGCGAAGTCTACCAATGTCTTTGGTGTGGACATTCCTTCACTGGATGAACCGGAACCGGCTAAACCCATCGTGACGGCCAAGCCGAAAACCGAAGAAGGGGACGAACCACTTTCAGATATTGAAGTCTACGAACAACGTAGCTTTGGTGATGAGATTGCGGACGATGAGTTCAACCATGACCGTGAAGGCCGGGTTGCGCAAGTGGTTCCCAATAACAACGTGGAAGCGAAACCTGAAGACGGTGTGTTGGCGCAGGTGGAAGTACTGGCAGATGCAGGCATGCTCTCGGCGGCTGAGTACAAACGTTTCCAACGTCTGGCTGAGCAGTACAAGAACATCCCTAACCCAGTCGGTCCGGGTACACTGGCAGATCTCATGAAGATCGACCCTTCTGTCCTGACGGATCTCTCAGGTGGGGAGGCGCCTGACTCGGTCAGTATCCTGAATAAAGGCATGCTGAGTACCTGTCTGGTTAACCTGGACAAGAACTACATCAAGAACGTACTCGAATCGGATATTGCGAACGCCGTGATGTCAGTGATGGGTGCGGGTGTAGCGGTACTGGATTACCAGCGTGAAGAGAAGCAGGATGCGGTCACGGCCTACGTGGTGTACGCGGTACAGGTTCAGCCGGTGGGTGGCAAAGTCAGCACGATTCGTTTCCGTGTACCGAAGCTCGAAGAAGACGGCACCACCATGGTGAACAACGTCAAGAGCCGTGTGCGTAAACAGCGTGTGGATATTCCTATCCGTAAGGTGTCCTCGACCAAAGTCTCCATGACCTCTTATTACGGTAAGAGTTTCATGACCCGTTCTGAGAAGGCGGTGCATGACTACGGTAAATGGCTGGGCAATCGCATTAACCTGATGTCACTGGCTAACCCAAGTGACTCGACGTATGTACCGCCGGTGTCCAACCTGGTGATCGGCCGTTACTTCGTTTCCAGTGTGCGCGTACCTCACACCTACGCCGTGATCTCTCAGCGTTATAAAGGCTTCGATTACCAGGGCATCTCTTTCCTGTTCTCCGTCAAACAAGCGAAAGCCCAGTTTGGTGAAGAGCTGTGGGATCGTTACTACGGTAACAAGCTGGTGATCTGTGGTCATCAAAATGGTAGCCCGGTATTGATGGATGATTCCGGTGCGCTGTATCTGGCCAACGGGGATTCACTGGAGCAGCTCGGCGACTTCGAAACCTTCTTAGGATTAGATGCCGCGAAAGCGCCGGTGGAGACGGTGGAACTGCAGGTCTTCCGTAAAGCTATTCCGGTGGGCGTGATTCTGTCCTACTACTACGGCTTGTCGGTGATGATCGAACAGCTGCAGTTGCAGGTGCGTATTGCCCAACGTGGTGAACGTCTGAACCTGACGGCGGATGAACGCACTGTGACCTTTAACGATGAGGTCCTGATCTTCAACCGCAGTGATCGCTTTGCTGCCATGCTCTTAAACGGGTTCAACTATTACGACAAAGAAGTGCAGCGTTTTAGCCGCTATGACTTTGACCGTAAATCCGTGTACTCCAACTTACTGGCATCTGCCGGTATGGGTGTGCGTTGGGTGCGTGAACTCGATCTGATGCGTGACATGTTCATTGACCCGATTACCCGTGAAGAACTCAAACGCATGGGTGCGCCGACTCGTTGGGATCTGTTGCTGCTGCATGCGGTGAAGATGCTCCTGAACGATCAACACATCCGTGAGACCTCGATGCGTGAACAACGTGTGCGTGGCTCTGAACGTGTGGCCGGTGCGGTGTACAATGAACTGGTGAAAGCAACCCGTCAGCTGAAGGCACGTGCTGTTGCAACCAAAGCGGGTCTGGAGCTTCATCCGGATGCGGTCTGGTATGCATTGCTGGATGACACTGCGACAACTCCTGTCGAAGAGTGTAACCCGGTGCACAACCACAAAGACTATTCCGTGGTGACCTTTGGTGGCACTGGTGGGCGTACTGCGCGTTCCATGACCAAACCTACACGTGAGTTCATTCCGGATAACTTGGGCGTTGTGTCTGAGTCGTCGGTGGATAACTCTGACGTAGGTTACACAGCACACATGGTTAGTGATCCTTTATTAACGGATCTGCGTGGTAACGCACAAGCGGCAACGGATGAAACGAACCCAGCCAGTCTGGTGTCGTTTACTGCGATGTTGAACCCCGGCTCTGACCGTGACTCACCTCAGCGTGTGATGTTTACCTCGGTCCAGCACTCCCAGGGTATGTATGCGGTGGGGTATAAAACCACTCCGTATCGTACAGGTGCTGAGCGTATGTTGGCACACCGTGTCTCCAAGATCTTTGCGTATCCGGCAGAGGGCGATGGGGTGATCACGGAAGTCAGCGACAAACACGTGCTGGTTGATTACGGTGATCGTGTTGTGGGTGTTGAGATCGGGACACGTTTCGGCTCGGCCTCAGGTACGATGTACGTGCACGAAATTGTAACGGACATGAAAGCGGGCGATACGGTGAAGAAAGGTCATGTGATCGTTTGGAACCGCAACTACTTCGAACGCGATTTCATGGAACCGACGCAGGTCTCGTGGAAGGGCGGTGTGATGGTGAACACTGCGTTGATGGAAGATCAGTTTACCTACGAAGACTCCTCGATGATTTATCGGGGTGTGGGTAAAGAGTTGGCCACCTTTACCGGTAAGCCAATTCCAATTCTGGTGAACTTTGATCAAGAGGTACGTAACCTGGTGACGGTCGGTGATGAAGTCGATCAGGAAACAATCTTATGTACCTTGGAGAACCTGGTGAGCGCCCAGCTGGGCCTGGATGACGACGGCAGTTACGACGGTCTTCGTGTCTTTGGCAACGACAACCCGAAAGCGAAAGCTACCGGTCGTGTCGCAAAAATTGAGGTGCTGTATCGGGGCAACATTGAGGACATGTCGGAGTCGCTGGCAATACTGGCTAACCGGTCAGACCGTGAACGTCGCAAACTGAATCGTCAGATGCGCGGCAATAAAGCGGAAACCGGTGAGGTCATGAGCGGTCTGCGTATCGGTGGTGACACGCTTGAAAACAAACAGGCGGTGATCTACGTTTACCTGATCGTTCCCATGCCAACCATTATCGGTGATAAGGGTGTATTCGCCAACCAGATGAAATCAACCTTTGGTTACATCTACGACGAACGCATCACAACGTTCAAAGGTCTGGAAGTCGGGGCTATCTTCTCCAACCTCTCGATCGCGAACCGTATGGTGACTTCACCGTACATCATCGGTGCCATGAACTCCTACTTGTACACGGTGACCAAAAACGCAATTAAGTTACGTCATTCACTGCAGGAGTAAATCGTGAACGAGCAAAAAGTCCGTAGTCTGCAGCAGCAGCTAAAAGATGCCGGTTTCTATACAGGTATCGTCGACGGCATCTGGGGCAATGGCTCGCAGGGTGCTTTAACCGCTTACATCAATGCTGGTAAACCACTGGCACCTCTGGGGGGTCTCGATCTGGATATCGCCTGGAGTGGCAAAGTGTCACCAGCCTTCACTGCGCGTGTGCGTCTCATGGCACAGCAGCTGAAGATGCCAGAAGGTGGTGCCAGCATGCTCATGGCATGCATGGCGTTTGAGACCGGGGAAACCTTCAGCCCGACGATTAAGAACGGCGCAGGTGCTCCTTACTACGGTCTCATTCAGTTTGGCAAAGCGGCTGCAACGGACTGCGGAACCACAGTAGAAGCACTCGTGCAAATGACTGCGGAACAACAGCTGGAGTACGTGTACCTGTACTTCAAGCCGTTGGCCGGTAAGCTCATGACCGTGAGTGATCTGTACATGAAGATCTTGTGGCCTGCTGCAGTTGGTAAGCCTGAGAACTTTGTACTGTGGACCAAAGAAGGTCGTCCTACGACTTACCTGCAGAACAAAGGCCTGGATGCTGACAAAGACGGTGCCATCACCAAAGCGGAAGCCGCGGGGAAAGTGCTGGAGAAGTTAGCGCGGGGTCTGCAACCACAATTCCGTCGTCCGCTGTAATTTAATGGGAGGTGGGAAACCGCCTCCTATCCTTTTAAGGAGAGAGTATGTCCACGAAGCTTTATGAGAACGCCAACGTTCTGGCAAACATTGTCGCAACCACTGGCGCAGTAATGGAAGCCATCAGCGGTAATGAAATTGCGGATCTCAGCGTTGTTAACGACCCAGACGCATTACCGAACCTGGTGGCTGCTAAACTGCAGAACATCGTTTCCCCACTGCTGATCTCGGCCCCTGCGGTTTAATAAGGACGCGTCATGCTGAAGAAACAAGTCGTATCGGCTATTATGCCGCTTGCTGAAATGCTCTCTGAGCGCAATGTGCGCTTGGAAACCTGTGCAGGTTCACCCATCGGTAACCTGACCATGGCCAGCGCCACCCTGCATGCAGATGACACATCTGTTGCAGAAACGCTGGTTGCTGTATCCTCTCCGGTTGACACAGGTCGTCGTGATAACGAAAACCTGCCGATCATTCTGCCTTCTGAACACGGCTTTGTTCAGGCACGTGCTGCACAGTGTATTGCGGCGGGTGTGAAGAAGATGATCACCAACGCACGCAGTGTGGTTATTCCGGCGATCAATGCTACCCGTGAATACGTTGACCAGTATGTGGCAGACAATGCTCAGGCACGTTCTATCATTCCTGAAGTGGACGTCTACAATTACGACCCGCTGTGGGCCGGCGCGCTGGTTGACGGTATTGCAACCCAGTACGACAAAGTCGACCTGGTGGGCATGCCCTCTGTTTCTCTGCCGGCACTGACCGATGAGCAGCTGCATGCATTGGTGAACTCCGGTTCACAGGAAGTGCGTGACTTCATCTCTCGTGAAGACAAAGAGATCCCGGGTCACCTTTCTGCAATCTGGCAGATCTGGTTCCAGGGTCAGCCAGTATCCGATTCCGATGACTTCCGCTTCCTGAGTCGTATGCTCGGTAACGGGTCAGTGGGTCGCGTGCTGAATGCCGGTACCCTCGGTGATGCGCTCGATACCCGTAAAGGTTACGACGCTATCCTGTCTGGCTTCCTGATTGCAAACGCGCTGTATGACAATCCGGTTGCCGGCGTGCAATGGGGTATGGATCTGCCAACGTACAACCTGGCAATCTCTGCGTTCAAAGCCCACTTCGGTAAAGTGATCGGTCGCGTCTACCGTGCCCGTGTTGCCGCACTCGAAAGCAAAACCCTGATCATCAACATGCCGATTGTTCGCAACTGGCAGCTGGGTCAGAAAACTGACAACATCCTGCTGAACGGCGATGTGCATAAATGGTACCTGCAGCAGGGTGGTACTATTGAAGCGATCATCGGTGATGTGTTCTCTCAGCGTCAGGTGTCGGCTCGCACCATTCTCGATCTGCGTCCGCAGTATGAAGCGGCGTACAACAACGTGGTTACCACGTACACCGGTCTGGGTGTGTCGAACAAATACCGCTACACGCTGGAAGCACTGACCAAAGCCGCGATCCAGCACGTGGTCGACATGGATCAGGATTACTGGAAACAGATTAACCCTGATTGCACCAAGCAGGAAATGATCCGTGATATCCAGAACTATCTGGCAAGCAATATCCCGGTTGGTACCAGTGAAGCGCTGGACAAGGTCATCACCTATGTCTTTGCGTCCTTCATTTACTGTCGTCTGCGCGTGGATGAGTTCATTGCTGCGATGAACAACTATCCGGATCAGACGCTGTCGCCGAAAGCCATTGCGTCACATGTCGTTATGGACATGGTCATCAAGTCACTGATGAACGACGTTTACTACAACTTCCAATCGTAAGGGTAACCCATGGACCTGTCAACTTTAACACGTAACCGGGACAAGGTCCGTGCCAATCTGGTCAAACTTGACGACAGTTCGGTTGTTTGCCGTGAGGGGTGCAAAGTCTACATCCCTCAGCGTTACGTTAACAAAGGGTTAGCGAACGTCGGTGAAACCTGCTGGTCAGTGGGTGAGTTCGTGATGGCAACGGACAGTGGTTTCTATTGTGCGACCCTGGTACCGGCGATCATGATTCTGACTCCGACCGAAGTGCGTCAGGTGAAGCTGGACGGGAACCCGTACTATGAGTTGTCGTTTGCGGCCGGTAGCACGGTATTCGAAACCACGTGGATTCCGAAAACTGACAGCTGCATTCCTCCGCTGTTTAACGAGCTCATCATTAACGGTAATGCGCCGTATGGCTGGAGCTTGTTTGATTTGGCGAAGTGCTTCCATCTGGCACCGAAGTACGCGGGCTTTAAGATGGGTGCGAACCCGCAAGTGTTCGAAACCATCATTAACATTATTTCCCGTGATCCGGAAGATCTGAACAAGCAGTACCGTAATGTGCCGCAGGCCTTGGCCGACGTGTACAAGAAACCACCGACGATCGTGGGACTGCGTAACCCAGCGGTAACGTCAACGAACACCGTGGCGAAGCTGATTGGTAGCTACTTCCAGGATGGTGTGGTTTCAGCGTTGATTAACCCGTCAGATCGTGTGGAAGGCGTAGAAGCCTTGCTGAGGAGCTAATGGTGGAAGAGAACACGGACCTGCAGGACATGCGTCGGTTTTTGGAGTATTGGCCAAATACCATCGGTAACAATGTCGACATCCTGACCCCGGCGAACTCGTCGGGGGTGGTGTTTCACATTAGCACCAACAACAGTCTGAAGTCCTTTGAGCCGCGTGTCTCACGTCGGACCATGAACCGGGAAGATCGCTCTGTTCCTCGTGTCTCCACTGCGGGAACGTTGAACGGCTGTCTGTCAGGTTACAGTTCGGCGTTGTATGACTGGGAACAAATGGATGCAGAGAAATGGTCGGGCGGGTGGAAGATCTACGCGATCAACTACGAAGCGGCCTTAAAGCCCAATAAGAAAATCCTGGGTGATGCGGATTCCACGGAAGAAGTTTGGCTGGTACCGTACAATAAAGCACATGTTCGTTATCCGGCAACACCGATTGGTGAAGTCTTCTTTACGAAGGTGGGGCGTGAAGCCACCAGTGATGCAAAGCTGCCCCGTAAGGTGGTGGTGAAAGCATACATCCGAATTGCTGAAGGGAACATGCTGCCGCTGAACAAATCAACGGTGTTGCGTGCTGGGTATTACCAATTGACTTACAACAACTGGTTCGAAGCAATGGATCTGCGTAACCCCCAAGATATCATCGTGCTTCCTATTACCAGTGGCGACTACTTCTCTCACAAGAAACTCGGTGCCGGTAATCTGGGGTTAACTGATTCGTAAAAGGAACGTCGTATGTCGAACATTACGTTTTCGTGCCAGACGTTACGTGGCACAAACAAAGCCGGCACGCTTAAACCGAGCGGGGATGGTTACTGGACGGTGGTGTTGGGTGGTTTTAACATCCACAACGAATCCGGCAACTACTACCCGTTCAACAAATACCTGGAAGAGATCTTCTTAAAGTCCTCCTCGTTCATGCGCCGTATTGAACGTGGTCACCTGCGGGGTGAGCAAGACCATCCGAAGATCCAACCGGGGATGTCACAACAGCAGTACTTCTCCCGCCTGCGTTATCTCGACATGAGTAACTGGGCACTGCACATTCGTAGCGTGGAACTTGACTTCACTAACTTCAAGTCTCACCGCAACGAGCAGATGGTAGCGGTACTGGGTGAAATCAAACCTGTGGGTGGTCCAATCGGTGACAAGCTGTTAGCGTCACTGGAAAACTCCAGCGAAGACACCTGCTTCTCTGTGCGCTCTCTGACACTCGATACCATGATGGGCATGGCGTGGAAGAAAGACGTATACGAGCTGGTGACCTGGGACTGGGTGCCTGAGCCAGGTGTGCGTAATGCCACCAAGTATCATTCACCGGGTCTGGAGTCATTTGGTGACTACCAGTTCGATCCAGCGGTTATTCGTAATGAGATCGTCACCAGTCAAAATGCTGGCGGTCAGGGTTACGGCCTGGAGTCGAACTTCAATGACACCACGGCGCTGCAGATCATGATGAACGATTACGAAGCCGGTGATAACTCACCGATTCTGCGTCCGACCTCACTGCGTTGGTAACAACATACGGGGCAGGGGAAACCCTGCCTCTTATGCCGGCCTGTGTATTATCGTACCAACCACCCCACTCTTATGTCTAATAACGAACCAGGAAGCGATTATGATTGTTAATGCACCGCACAGTGTCGCACGTGCGTTTCTGGCGATGAAGGAACTCGAATCCTTTCTCCCTCGCTACACTGACGTCGCCATGCGCGTCATCGAAGAATACCAGAACGTGGTTCCACGTCTGGCTGAAGCCAAAGACAAAGATGCCCGCGGTGAAATCATCGGTGGGTTCTTGGCACGGGTAAATGAATACGTGCTGGGGAAAGATGCGGACAAGATTGTGCCGTGGCCGTTGTTTAACCACACACCGATTCAGGTCGGTCTCGCGTTTCGTAGTCAGCTGATTTATACACTGTCACGCGATGAGGTGACTGTTCACCATATCCTGAACTTCATCAACATCGTCTACTTCCCATCGCTCAACCTGCTGGAGCTGAACAACGCGCTGTTAAAGAACGGTCAGTATGCGCGGCCGAACAGTGCACGTTACCAGAAGATGTTGGTCCTGCTGGCGCATCAGGTTGCGATGAATGCAACCCACGGTGAGTTGGTGTTGTCTGAATCAGAACGTCCAGAAGGAGCAGCATAATGGGTGGTCCGTCTCCGGAAGCAATGTTGGATGTCTTCAACGCTGCGTACGAATCCTTTATCGTCGATAACCGCTACAGCGGTCTGACGGCAAAGATGCTGCATGCGAAAGCCATGGCATACGCCGCAGAGAAGCTGCAGTCCACCTGGCCCATCACGGGTGAATGAGTTCAAAGATTTTTGAACCCTATATCACCCTAGTGTATTCTCTGCAGAGAACACTTTACGTATAAACCACATACCCCTTTATAAGGATGCTCGACATGTCAAAAGAAATCAAAGCTACTACCCGTACCCTGGCTGACTCCCTGAAAGCAGCAATGACCATGGGCGAGAACGGCGTGGCTGTGACTGAACCGAACTGGTATGAAAATAACCTGCCAGAAGGTCTGACCATCGAACAGCGTAAAAAGTTCCAGAGCCATGACAGCGCCGTAATGGCTGCTCAGGCTGTGGCTCTCGGTGAACTGGGTCTGCCGGTGATGCAGAACAACACCGCGCTGTCGCAAATCTCTACGTCGCTGTCAGTGGGCTCGGACACCATTGCCACCGATATCGTGCGTGAATACCAGCACGGCAAACAGACCATCAACGGTCACGTCATCAGCTCCTACACGGCCAACGCCGCTGGTACGAACCGTGGCGAACTCGCTGCGGCCGTGAAGCACGTACGTGCAATGGCTGACGACCTCCTGACCGGTGGTGCGAAGTAAGTTTTACCCCGTAGTAAACTGAGCGGCCTAGACACCCGCTCAGCCAAACACAATTCCATTTAACCCGCTTGGGTCAACTCGGGCTGTGTCCTGTAAGACATTCCAAAAATAGACAGTAATCTAAGGGCTGGTCCGGAAACCGGCTCTTATCTACTGTCGTATTTCGCGACAGTTTCAAAACCTTGCATTCAGAAAGAATGCCAATAGATAGGAAACTGAAACATGAAACTCAACTTAACTACTTCTCTGATCAAATCTCCAGCTAACGAAAATCACTTCATCTGCACGCAGTATAAAGCAGAGTTTGAAGATGCATCGATGATGATCGTTGAATTGGTCTCAGAAGAGTACGACGAGAAACCAATTACGTACGGCCTTGACTGTGACACTAATACGTTACACGGTGAATGGGTCGCGTGCTTTTATCCGCTTGGTGAAGATACACCTTACATGACCATCGGCATTGGTTCATCTGTAATGGCAACCCCGCTGGGTTATGCTGACCGTGCCCGTCTCGGCATCAACATCCTGGGTATGGAAGGCAATACCGAAGCCAATGCAGAACATGCCGTGGTTCAGCAAGTGTTTCGTCAATTACTGACACCGCCTGGTGCACCTAGCTTGGCACACATCGTTATTGATGAACGTGTTAAAATGGCTGAGTGGATGTTGTCAAAAGGACTGTACCGTGCAAACGGTGAAGTGAAGACACACTGCCGCGCATATGGTTGCGACTACAGCCGTATCTGGAAAATTGTTGATAACACCATCATGGTTAAACAGACTCTGTTGAATATGGACGTGGGTAAGTCGCTTCGTCAGACCCGGATGTTTAAAGCTGATGAGCATATCGTCAGAACTTTCGAACAAATAAAAACGGGTCAATACGCGTACATGACGACACAGTTCCAGCCACAGGAAACAGAATACCACTACGGTGATAAAGTTATTACCAATCAGCACCTGGTTCAACATGTAATGGCGTTTGATCGTGCTGGCTTCTCTCCGGCATTTATCAATCTTTTCATTGAAGAGTCTGAAGCGATTGCTGCGCAGAAACCTCAGCAACCAATGATGGGTGGGGTGAACCCTCCAATGTTTGGTCAGCAGTCAATGATGCCAACCGGCCACCCTGCAACAGATGCCGCCAACGGTATGCCGCATATGGACCCTCAGGCGTATCATCAGCAGATGTGGTTCCATGCTCAAAATAACCAAAATTTCCCTACCGGTGGTAATTTAAACCCGTACACCGGTAAACAGTTTTAATCACTAACCTGGAAGGGGCTTCGGCTCCTTCTTTTTTATAACCGTCCCATGGCCAAAAGTGCCATAAATAAAAGGATGATTACCATGCAACAGATTACCGTAAAAGCTGAACACCAAGAACACAACGGCATCCAGTATGTGAAGATGCTGGAAATCGAATTACCGGAATACCGTATCGGGGCGCGCTTACTGCGTCTTGAAGAAGACAGCACCAATACCACGTATGACGTGTGGATTGGACGTAACCAAAGAAAGATGGGTGAGAACGTCATCATTCGTGACTGGAGTATGCGCGGTGCGTATCGTCCGGTGGCCGGTGGCGACAAGCTGTTCAACCATCGTTCTAACTACGGTGCAACGCTGTACACACAAGGTAGCCCGTTCGCACACGAGTCTACCTCACGGTTGATCTCAGCCATCTTTGATAACCTGCTGGGCACCTGTGATGTAGCCAATACGGACACCATCAGCGATTATGTCGGTGTGGCTGAGGCGATGTATCAGGCACGTTTGGTAAACGGTATTGAGAACCAGTACCGGGCGTCGATCATGACACCGAATAAGAACATTACCGGCAGTCGTGTATGGCGTATTGAGCAAGATCAGTTTAAGTTCGATTCAACGGTTTGGACCTTTAATATTGATGGGCATAACCGCTTGACTCACCGTGACCATGCTCTGGGAACGACCTACAAAAAGGTTGTCGAGATCATGGCCAATAAAGCTGCTGCTGCCGTGAAAGGCTTAGCGGCATAACTCCCTGAGGGTCACTGCGGTGACCTTCTTTTTTTGTAAGGATGATCGCGTGACTACAACACTTCAGTTCTTTAAAAGAAAAGAGCTCTTTGCCAGCGAATTTCTGCAGACCGTTCAAAATGGTGAAGAAGCTTATGGGGTTGCCGTAAATAACCTGGCGGCGTACTTTAATGATCTGATCAACAACATTGATCTTAACATCAAAGACATCATTGGTGGCTACCATCGTGGCTATGACCCGATGGCGGTGGCTGACTACCTGATCACCCATGAATACTTGGGAACGGGTTTTGCCTTCATCACCGGCGATAGCAACAGCAGTCAGGTAAATGAATTCGCCAAGAAGCTGCTGAACGGCGCCATGTATTCCCTGATGGGTTACGACAAATTCCACTGGGGCCAGGCATACAGCTACACCCCGTCACTGGAAGAGCGCAGTCGTGATGCAATCGACGTGCAAATGGAAATCAACAATCGTTCAAGCGATGTTGCCAAAGAGATCGGTATAGAGAACTATGTCCGCTTTGGTACTTATGCCAGTGATTGCGGGTCAGTATCAAAACTTGACAAAGTCGATAAGCTGAAAGATTACCGTGCACTGGTCCTCGTTGCACTCACGTCTCGTCGCGACTATTTCTTGGTTCAGGAGTAATCCATGCTAACAATTAATCCGGATTTTGATATCTACCACCCCAAGATCACCGAGCAACATAACGGGGCAATCAGAAACAACACCATCCAGGCAAAGAACTACAAAGAGACTTTCTACGCACTCATTGAAAAAGTGCATAAAGAACTCTATGGGGTTGTTTACGAGCAAATGCGTGCCAGCACTATTATTGAAGGCTGGCGTTACGGTTTTGCCCCGACCGCAGTTGCGCAGTATATTCTGAACGACATCATTAGCATTCAGAATCTGGTATACGGTTGCACGGGTTATCATGAGATGGTAATCGACCATTTGCGCACGACTCTTCAGTTGAACAACAACACCTGGGGTCAAGCGTACGGCTATGTTCCGGCATTGGAAGAGTTGAAACTTCCAGTAGGTACCGTGCAGGGTCAGATCAATGCGCGTCTGAAAGACATTGCAAGCAAAACCAGTCGCTTCCCTAGCCTCACTGAGCATTGCGTGTTTAATCGCCACATTCCGAACGCGAACGTGGTACACAACGACGATGAGATTACACTGATTAACACCTTTGCCATGCAGACGGTGGGCGCTGTGGTTAAGCTCATTCAACCAGTGTTCGATGAGACCCATCAGTTTGATGCTGAAACACAGGAAGAAACCCATGAAACTGCTTAAACGCGACCGTTGCTCTCGCTGTGGTCGTGGTGAGATTGACCCCGTGACGCAAATGCTGATCGTGTTGGTTGTGCTGTCGATGATCGGTATTGGGTTGATTGCACTGCTGGGTTCTACGGTGGCGGGTAAAGATGCGCTGAAGGTACTGTGGGATAAAACCCACATCGTCATTAACTTGTAGGTGAAGGAGGCGGGGATGGAAATATGGACAATACAGTTAGGTCAGTGGCGATTGGCTAAACAACTGGACATCCCATTAGTGGATACCACTTACGCCTCTGGTTTAAAACATAACAACATCCGTTGGTTAGCACCGACGGGTGAGTTATTAGGGAATTACAAAAGTGGCTGCGTTAACGCCTCTGGGTACCAACAAATCTACTTAAACCTTATGAGAGGGCGTTGGTCAACTGATCCGGAATGGTTCATCGACTTTTGTCGCCAACATGAGCGTGTGGCTTTGGCGTGTTATTGCGGGGCAGGTCAGTTCTGTCACCGACTTCTACTTGTGGATATTTTTCGTAACATCTGTGTTAAGTACAATATCCCTTTTGTCTATCATGGGGAACTGAAAAGGGCTGCCTAATGAGCAAATTTATTTACACGCAGATGCAGGACTTAATGCTAGCACCGTCGGAGCTGTTGGTGAACCCACTCAACACCCTGGACACGCATTACACCCCTGTGCGTTTGCGTTTCCATTTCACGGCCAGCGATATCTTAATTGATACGCAGGTCCTGGATATCCCGTTTGTGAATCAGCGCGTGTGTGACTTGGTGGGTGCGTGTTTGACGTTCTCACCATTGGTTGACAATGTGTTCATCTTAGAATACCCGTACATGAAAGACAACGCGATTTGGTTAGACCTGGCGGTGGAGCTGACACGATTCCCGTTGTCATCTGCAGATCTGATCAATATGTATTCTTCTTACTTTACTGGCTTACTGTCACCGGCAGTACTCGCCAAATTGCCTAAGCGAGAATAATACATGGAAACGATCCAAACCACGAACCCCGCAGTGAACGATGCTGTCAACAGTTTCGATGAGCTGATCCTCATGGTGGGGTTAGGTTTACTGGTTGTGGTATTGGTACTGGGTTACCGTGAACTCCGTCTGCGCAGAATTAAGCGACGTGAAACCACCACACGTTTAGCGTTGGGTGGCTACGACCTTTACAACTTCAATGACTGCAGTCGTCTTGAAGCAGCAGTGGAAGATCTGTACCGTATCTATTTAACGTGCTGTCATGAGCTGGGTGCAGAAGCCCTTGAAGGTGACGAAGGCAAGCAGCAGTTTATTAAACTGGTTGCACACCCTCACATCGAAGGCCGACTCGATCTCAGCGTCTTGCCCGAGCAGATAAAAGAACGGTTCTACCACCAGTACCAAGACTACCTAAAAGACCAAGCGGCATAAAAGAGGCGTTCCTCTCCCATGATGGGAGAGGAACCCTCTGGGTCTTATGCTGTTTTTTTTTGCTCGATTAACGAACAACCTGATGTGAACGGATATCATTGATATCGTCAACCACACCAGACTTAGCAGCGTTGATGTCAGGGCCAATGACCTTGAGCACATCCGGCAGATCGCGGTTGTACGGGCTTGCACCGATCAGCTGACGCGTTTTGTTAATAGTCTCAGCGAGCTTATCAACCGCGGCATTCATGATGGTGGTGCATTTCCACTCGATGGAGTGAACCAGGTCAGCGGAACCCTGGCTCTTATCCATACGAGACTCACGCGTACCAGAAGAAGACGGCTGCATACCAACGCACAGATAGGCGTTGATGATCTCCTGACCGGTTGGGTCAGTGTCGTAATACAGACAGATCATCGACGTCATGTCAGGCAGCAGGTCTTTCGGCGGGTTCGGGTAAGTCATGATGAGTGGACGCTTAACATCCGGGTCCATCATGAACAGACGAATCCACCACTCCAGCAGGGTCCCGTTCGGGAAACCGTATTTTTCACCGATTTCGTGCGTTGGGGTCGGCTGCTGTTGGGTAACGTTAGCCAGGTCAAACTGCTCAGCACCAGAACCACCGGCCGGCTGTGAGAAGTGATCCACCTGCAGCGCACGCTGGAAACCCGTAATACTACGGGTGTGTTTTTCCATCATCGCTTTGATGTGACCATGCCACGACTCGGGGTGATCGAGGTTCTTGATGGCGCCCGGAGTACGGAGCACCACACACTGCAGCTGCTGCTGACGGAAACCGGCGTTATCGACGTAACGTGCGAGGTTAGCCGAAATACCGTGATAACCGCCAGTCAACGCATTGACCATCGTGGCGTTCGAAAACGCCGCGGCGCCAGCTTTAGGCTGGGCAATAGAGTCATTAAGACGCATTATGCATTATCCTCACGGTTGCGTGAAACCACGGTGAAGCTACCGATGTACATCCCTTTGTTAAAGGACGCGGAAACTTCGCACGAGTAGCGCACGCGGCTGTTCTGATCTTTCACCGTACGGAACGCGTTAACAGAGATGTCAACACGGTTGTCGTACAGGTTCGCGGTGAGATCGGTCAGAATGGTGTTCAGTTCAGACAGGGTCTGTTCTGTGGTGCGACGGGTGTCAACACCCAGCATGCGGTAAGCCTGCTGACATTTCTTCTCGATGTCCACGCAGATGGTGAGAGCGATCTCATCACGCAGCACAGACGACTCTTCCGTGTACACGGTCTGGACGTGCGGCACGTACGCTTGTGAACGGTTTACGTTCTGGGCGTAGTTCAGGCCGAGGTTCCAGTTAGTGTTACGGACTTCGGTTGGCTCCCACAGCAGATCCATCTGAGACAGAATCTGCACACGGTTGTTGTCTGCTGAGTCGTATGCTTTCGCATTCTTCAGCACACCGTCGCCGCTGCCTGCATACAGAGAACGCTTGTACGCGTGATCCAGCAGGTGTGGATACCATTCGCCTGAGTCATCACCGGCCAGGTAACCTGACTGCATGAAGAACACGACGCGGCAAGTCGAGGTACCGTACAGGCTTGACTCTGGGAACAGACGTGCGTAAGTACGCAGCGCAGAACCCATAGAGCGTTGCTCCAGTGCGGACAGACGCTCGTGACCATCAATAAAGGTACTGATGTATACCACGATGTCTTTACGCTTGCCGATGACGGAAATCAGCGACTTCTTGGTTTCCAGATCGTAACCGCAGTCCCAGTACGCAGACTGAGGATAGCGAGCATCATCCAGGACTTCGATGTCTTTCAGATCACCATAGTTGTCAAACTGCTCTTTACAGAGCTGGTTGTACATGGTGGTCTTGCTGATGGTGTTGCCTTTGGCATCTTTGTAAGAGCCGTCGCTACCGCCTTCCGCGTAGTAGATCGCTACGTCGTTCAGGTTCACGCCGCCATCTGCAACGCCTTGTACACGCAGAGTGTAATAAGGGTTGTTGTAGAAGTCCACGCCACCCAGGAAGTTGATCTGATGCTGAGCACCTTCACCTTCCAGCAGAGAAGCATTCGCGGCTTTCTCTGCAGTGTACAGAAGACCCAACACCGCTTCCAGGTTGTCGTAGTACACTTTGGTACGACCGACCGGGCCCGGAACAGGCACGTAGCCTTCTTGGGTGTTGTCGTAATCTTTCACACGCAGCGGGAAGCTGTACTTCGTTGACGTCGCGCTGTCCACAACTGTCTTCTTAAAGGAGAAGTTGATTTCAGACGAACGATCCGCGGTGAGTTTCAGTACGGCAGTAGACTGCACGTCCGGACGCTCATACACACGCAGGGCAAACAGCTGCGCCAGCTGGTCCACGGCAACCGCGGTATTCAGCGGCGTAGTAGACTGGGTGTTCGGTGCCCACAGGGAGAAACCGACGTTGTTGCCATAGGCACCCGCGTAAGGCACTTCCAGATCCAGCAGCGGATAGAAATCAGACTGCTCACCGGTAGAGGAAGTCAGGAGACCTTTCTTCTTCACACCTGCGCCAAACAGCACAGTGTCGATGTCGCGGTTGATCACGAGGCGCGCAACATAACCATCGCGCTTGGTGGTATCTTCTTCGAAGTTACCGTTGGCATCGCGCTGGGCAACACCGCTTTCATCGCGGACGTAGTCAGTGACTTTGTCTGCAACGATTTCGATACCCAGTGAGAAGTACGCCGGTTTCAGCGCATCAGCCGGATGCACACGCTGCACCATAATGGCGTTGCCCGTTCCACCAATAGTAGAAACGAACGCGGACCCCATGGTGTAAAACTTAGACAGCGGATCAAACGTTTTGCTGCCGTAGTAGGCAGTCAACAGCGTCGGATCAAGCAGCTGCGGGGTTAACGGTCCACGCTCAGCGAGAATGTACAGATGCGGCAAATGCTGCGCGTACACCTCCGGAACGGGAACCGGAGCAACTACAGATTCATCCCGGATACCTTCCAGAATAAAACGCGGAGCTCCGTTAGAAAGATTTGACATGCCTTTCTCCTAACTATCGATAGTGTCAAAAGAGCCTTTTTTAGAAACATGTTTCACTGCTTTGTGGCGCCAATCCACCCCACGCAAACCACCGTCGTGGCAGGGAGTAATGGTATGGTTCACTATTTACGACGATTAAACAGTGCCATACCATTAGGTGTCATTGTTTACATAAAAGCGCGCAGGAGAGGGTTTCACGACCATGTTTATTTCCCCCTATCAGACTAAAGCGGCCAGTTGGAACCCGATCGATAAGATCCAATCGGCGATGAAATTGGCAAAGATTGAAAAGCGTCTGATCCCCGCAACAAAACCCATTCCTGGCTTAACCGGTGTGTATGGTCCGGTGCGCGTTGAAGGCATGTGGTTTTTAGTGGCTGGGATTACCGGTAACGATGCGGAACCGGCATTCACTAACCCCATTACGTTTACGGACACGCTCGGTAAACAGAACATTGTCATTGATGCCCGTACGGCATTAATGTTTGATCAAGCCACTGGTACGATCGCACTGCGCAGCCGTAACGCGATCACTGATTTGCAACAGCAGATCATTCGCATGAAGGCGGTGTGGTATTGGATGTCAGGTAACCAACGTGACTTCCTGAACCTGTCGCCTATTCCGATGCAGGTGTATGTACGCTGGGTGGCTGAAGCTATCGCGAACAAGACCAAGATGGGCTACAACGAGATGCCACGTTTCCTGGCATACTGCGGTTGGTTCTTCGTGTGTCAGTTCTATAATGAAAGCGACTTCGCCGACCCGGCTGTGCGACTGAACGCGGTGCGTAAGGTCACTGACCAATCACGTGTGCGGGCAGACGTCGTTGCAGAGACACTGGAAGACGCGCCGTTCCTGTCAGGTGTTCAGGCTTTCGTTGATCACGCCATGGAAGTGGTGGGCGCGGAAGAACTGAAACTGATGGACCTGCGGATGTTCGTGTCAGTTGCGGGCGGTGCCTGGATTGGTGGTCATGCTGCTGAGTCGGGTGCAATCGGTCTGGAATATCCACCGGTGTTCTTGTCGATGCTCTACGGTTCAGCCAACAACAGCTACTACCGTAACACGGTGCTGGGGCGTATCCTGGATCGGGGTGAGTTCAAGAAAACCAAAGAGGTGTTCATGCGCAGCTTCGCAGGCACCATTGATCTGTAAGAAGGGGGCGTCATGGCGAGCGTCGATTTAGTAAACCACGCGATTGAGAATGCGTGGGCTAACCCACAAGCCGATCGTCAGCACGTGTTGCGTCTGGCTCGTATCTCACGAGACATTGGCGATATCAACTACAGTTCGGTGATGACAGCTTATGTACCGCTGCCGACCCGCAAAGAACTGTACCACGTCTTTCAGATCGGACAGAACCACCCCTGGACCTGGAACGTCGGTGACAACTACGTTACTCCGTTGCCCATGGAAGAGTGGGTGCGTTTAAGCGACCTGCGTTACATGCGTATGCTGGTTGCCAACGTCTATCTGGATACCGGTGTGCAACTCCCAGCGACCGGTGTCTTTGTGCGACTGCGTTACGACCACAACATCCTGATTGCGATCACGGATTTTCAGAACATGGCGGTACCGCGTAATGTGGATGTGTACATGCGCGTCTACAGCAATGCCTACTGGGAAACGCTATTAGAAGAAGAGCGGTTGGATAAACTGCTTTGCTTTGGCGGAATGATGAGCAACCCCACTGACGTGTTGCGCTGGCAAAACCAATACTTGTCACTGAAGGCAAGCAAGGTCGGGTTAGCACAAGCCCTGGTCAACGGGAAGCTGGTTAACGATTTCGCACCGGGCTCGTACCGTCAGCGTGATTATGTCACGGTGTCTTATGACGCGTCGGTATTTAAAGTGGTTGACATTCCGGTGAAAACCATGCCGACGTTTTTATCGACGTTGGACAACCGTCAGAAGTTCATCTTCCATCCGCCACGTTTAAATGACGAAACGGATTTGGATGTGGTGTACTTTGATGACCTCGACTTCTGGTTGATTGGTCCTGACGGCACCGGGGTGTTTTTCCACCGTAACCGCAAAGATGCGATTCGTCAGTTGACCCATCGCGACTACGCACTCTGTGTGCAGTACTTGCAGAACTTTGTACTGCAACAAGGCTGGGGTCAGCTCAACGACTGCACCGTGCGTTGTGTGATGCGTAAAAGCGGCTTTGATCAAAAGCTTGCCTTTAATAGTAACCGTATAAATGAAATGTACAAACTCACCGATGCATTGATTCTTGATGTGATGGTGAACGTGCGTGCAACACTACCCGAATGGTCAGCGGCTGAACTGGAGCAGTGTGACTATATTCGTCTGTTAGGTGCGCAGTATAAATTGCTGAGCTCTAACCTGGTGCGTGATGCTTACGGTTACAATGCCATGACCCAGGTAATGGCCAACACCCCGCTGCTGTTAACCAAAGGCGAAACCAGCAATGGTTACGCAGTACTGTCGCCAAGTCTGCGTGAAAACGTGCAGGTGTACGAGTACGACAGCAATGGGTTGTATCTCGGCAACTATTACCAGGCAGGTGGCAACCGCTACATCGCATACAACGCTAACGCGGCGATGATTGAAGTCTACAGCGGGAAGGCGAGCAAATCACCACACTACGTCTTTGGTAACGATGACGTGACGCTGTTGAAAGATTACGGTTACCGTGTCTATGCAGCGAAGTGGGACGGGACGACGGTCGACAACACCACTTGGGCAGACGTCACTAACCTCGATACCGTGTATGCGGTAAATAAAGGTAAGCTTGCGTTTGTGCACAACAAAGTGCGTAACGTGGGATTGGTGGTGTTTAACGATGTGTTCCTGGGTTACGACTTTACGCTGGATCACCTCGACAAGACACTGGCTTTCTCCATCACCTACGATTGGGTTGGCGGTGGACTGGAAGCACCGATTGCACCGGGTAACGTTGATATCATCATGAACAAGCGTTCGCTGGTTCCGGGTATCGACTACATCATGAACTACCCGCGGATTGTGATCACCAACAAAGCGTATTTGCTCCCTGACCAGCCACAGCAGTTTACTGTACGGTGCACCGGTTGGGGTACACTCGATCTGCAACCACAGCCGGCTAATGAGTTCGGTTGGGTGACACGCGAGCACATCAGTAATAATGACGTGTTTAACTTGCGTGATGATCGAACGGTACGTTGTGTGATTGCCGGACGGTTAACCCGTCGGGAAGATCTGGTGTATGCTGAAGACGTTCCGTCAGCAGCAGGACTTGATCCCAGCTATAACGGTCAGCCGTATCACATCAGCAACATCATGGCCAGTGTGCGTGGCGTAGACGACTACGAAACCTTCCCACAACGTGAAGCAGCACTTGACCTTGACAACCGTCTGGGCGCGTACTTGACGTCGGTGTTCCCACAGCCTGACTTTGGTGATCCTAACTTTATTCAGCAGAAGTACGTGGTGTATTCACCGCTGTTACAAAAGCTGATTTACGATTTGAAGTTGGGCTTCCTGATATTGCCGAAGGACGGTTGGGGATCGGATGAAAAGCTGGACAAGATTCTTGAGCCGTACAAGTGGTGGATGGATTTCGATCATTGCACCAAAGACATCGACTGGACCTACGTGGTAGTTCAACCGCATAACCAGCCGGGGACGTTGTCGATCACGTCGCTGCAATACGACTTCCTGAATCGTGTTATTGATCTGTACCTGAACAAGCGCACGTCGCTCTCTGGGTACTTAACCATTGCTGCAGGATAATCTGATGACTGATTTATTGAGCGGTGCGTTCAAGACCACGACCACATTGGCGGCGGCCTTGCAACCTATCCTTCCCAAAGCAAACGACCTTGTGAGCTTCTGGGATATTCGTAACATCTATAAAGGCCCCGCCTTCATTCAGGAAAACGGCTACTACGCTTACGTTCCGAAAGAAGGCGATTGGGTCGTTGACCACGACAACGGTTGGTTCTACGTGGCGCATGTTGGCTTAGAAGGTGAGAACCTGTCAACGCTGGTGCCGTGGGAAGCCCCTGACCGTGCTGGCACTACCGATGATGACCTGGTGATCCTCGGCAACATCTCGCGCATGACCAGTGAGTTCATTACCTGTGGTATTGACTACTCGCAAATGCCGCCGGTCATGAGTGTGGATAACCGCATCCAGGTGTTTGGCTCCAATGTGGCATCGGCTAAAATCTGGCTGAACAACGACATTGGCGTCAACGGGAAAGTGGTCAGCTGTCAATACGACAACTCGGGTAACATCGTGAGCGACACGGTTCCACTGGAACTGGCGAAGTTCAACGATTCACGCAACATTGCAGTGCGTATCCCGATGCCGTGTAACTGCTCCATGAACTTAGCGGACGGGGAAACCCTGACGTTTGCAGCCTACGATAAGAACGGCGGGATCATTCTGCCCGTGTATCGCATGGTGGTACAGAACACGGCGTTTGTCCGTCGTAATGAAGCGGGGCAAAAATACGTGAAGGCGGTACAGTTGCTCTCGCCATTCATGAACGGCGCTGATCCGAACCTGCTTGAGATTCCGGTGTCGATTCGTGACCTGAGTCAGGTGGAGTTCCGTGCGCGTGTCTGGTATACCGACAACTCGTATAAGGACTGGCCAGTAGACGGTGAGCGTATGGTGTTAAACGGGGTGCGGGAATATATCCCAACCATCGTCGGACAACAGGCTAACCTGACACTGACGTACTTTCTGAATGACGACGAGCAAGCGGTCTCTGCAAATCCGGGTGAGAAGAAGCACGTGGATGAACAGTATCGCATTCGTACCACGGAAGCGGTCGGCGCGTATGCAGCGAAGCTTTACGGTTATCCGGTGTTCAAGTCGGCAACGCTTGGCTGGCAGATGTCCTGGTGGCTGTATAACCTGGATCGTCAGATGGCGTATGAGGTGACGGACAAAGTCGAAGTGGCGAAGAACTCTGAGCCGTTTGATGGGTTGAACTACGGGGTGGTGCAGCATCTGTCTTACGCGGTTACGCTGTCAGATGTGGACTCTCGTTGGAAATCGTTCCGTCATGTGCAGAACATCGATGTGGTCTTGTACGGTGCGCCAGGTCTCGCAACCGGCACTGACTGGACGGTTGGCTTTGACCCCGGTCAGGATCCCCTGTTCGGTGTGGCGCTTTCCTGTAAGATCACCACCCAGACGGCGAACTCCCGTACGGTGAGGGTGGACTCCGGTATTGCGACCTACGCTGAATGGCTGCAGCAGATGTTCTACAACACGCGTCCGTTGCGCTCCATTGCTTCGGAATCAAAAGCCCCTGAGCCGACCCACTTCGAGATCTACGTCGACAGCACCCACGTGTACCGCTACCCGGTATCGCAGTGGAATGCGGTTCTCACGATCAGCACGATCCTGAACATTGGTCAGACCGTGTATGTGAAGTGGCTGAAAACGGACACAGGTAACGTTGAACTGCAGCTGGGTGTTTCTGCCCTGGTGGTCAAGCAGTAACTCACTGTACAGGCGTTGGGGGCGAAAGCCTCCAACCCTGTGCTTTATAAGGAACGCGTTTTATGATACTGTATGGCAATGACTGGTGTAAATACCGCATGATGCCACACGTTCATTATGAGACCAAGAACGACAGCTTCTTGAAGGTTGCGAAGAAGATGCATGACATGGGCGTGAAGAACTGCCTGTTTATGCTCTCCTTGTTCAACAAGTCTCTGATCGACGTAGACCCGTATGATCCCAACTTAACGGAAGAACAAAAGAAGGCGATCGCCATCGAGTGCAGTATCAACTTCTGGTACTTCATTCGTGAAGTGATTCGCATCCGTGTTCCGGGTCAGGCTGAAGGTATCCGTTATATCGCCAACCGTGGCAACATGGCCTTGAGTTGGTTGTACCTCTGTCACATCGACGTGTTCTTGATCCAGCCACGTCAGACCGGTAAATCGGTTTCTACCGACTGTATCATGTTGTGGTTAATCTACTTCGGTAGCCGTAACAACAACATCTCCCTGATTACCAAGGGTGACCTTCGTGCAGAAAACATTAAGCGCCTGAAGGCGATGCGTGACTTCTTGCCGAAGTATCTAATTGTGCGTGACCGTCACGATCCGGACAACTCCGAGTGGATCGGTTATGCAGCCCTGAAGAATGCGTACAAAGCTGCTATTGCACAGGGTAACGAAACTGCAGCCAACAACCTGGGTCGTGGTATTACCACGGCGACCATTCACATCGATGAAGGCCCGTTCTTGTCATTCGTGGATATCACCATCCCGGCGGCACTGAACGCCACAACCACTGCACGACGTTATGCTGAGAAATTCGGCACACCACACGGCAACATCTTTACCACTACGGCGGGTCGACGCGACTCCCGTGAGGGCAAGTACTTCTACGGTATCTTGCAAGATGCAGCGGTGTGGAACGAGATGTATTATGATTGCGTGGATTTCAAAGACTTGTCTGAAACCATCATGAACAACTCGGGCTCAGAAGCACCGGCGGTGAACATCACCATGTCGCATCGCCAGTTGGGGTACACTGACGAATGGTTACGTAAAACCATCGCACAGAACAAGAACGACAAGGAGTCGGCAGAACGTGACTTCCTTAACCGCTGGACTTCAGGTAACCTGACGTCTCCTCTGTCGATCGCACTCAACGAAAAGATCAACGCCTCGCAGCGTGAAGTAGTGTACACCGAGATCACCAAACACAAATACATTGTGCGGTGGTACATTACCAAGGCCGAGATCGAAAGCAACAAAACGGCCACGCACTACATCGTCGGCATGGATACCTCTGACGCGACGTCAACCGGGGACAGCAACACCATCGTCTTCCGTGATATCCGTGACATGGGTGTAGTGGCAACCATGAACTTCCGTAACACCAACACCATCAACGTCAACCACATGGTGGCGGACTTGCTGGAACAGCACAAGAACTCCACGTTCGTTCCTGAACGTAACCGTGCACAATCCCTGATCGACCACTTACTGATTGAGCTGCCTCGTCGCGGCATGGATCCGTTTAAGCGTATCTACAATACGTTGGTGGATGACCAGACCGTGCGTCGTACTGAGTTCATGGAATTGGTCAACACACCACTGGGTGCACGTACACAGGAATTCTACGATTCCAAACGTACGTACTTCGGGTTCTGGACTGGTTCACAATCGCGTCCGATCCTTTATGGTCGTGTATTGCAAGAATCAGCCAAACACACCGGGTATGCAACGCGTGACAAAGAACTGATCGATCAGATCATGGGGCTGGTTGCGAAAGGCGGGCGTGTGGATCACAAGTCAGGCGGTCATGATGACCTGGTTATTGCCTGGCTGTTGGGTTACTGGTTTATCACCGATGCGCGTCACCAAGACTGGTACGGAATCGACACACGTAAAGTGATGTGCGTTTCTGAACAGGCGCAAGGTTACAGCATAGAAGAACAAGCCTGGTTGGATTACCAAGCCCGTCTGCGTGATGAACTGACCAACACCATGGAGCTGTTGAAAACCGCAACTCATCAGATGGCAATCACCCGTCTTGAACAACAAGTGCGCAATTTACGTGCACAGGTTGTCGATATGGGCAATGATGCTATGACTGTTGACCAGTTGTTGTTGGAAGCCAAAGAAACGCGTCAGTTGAAAGCACGAGCAGGTCGTAACACTGCACCGCCGACAAATGTTGGTGCGCGTGTCAAATCACGGCGTTACGCTGGCATGTATTTCTAATTGGTATTTCGTGACATGGGTGCGCTAACATATAGACTCATGTCACGTTTTATCTTATCAGCGAGGTTTTTATGAAACAAGAAGAGTTTCGTATCCTTACTGATCTACTTCGCCGTTATGAAACGGAAGTCCCTCCAGGAGTGGCCACCACACTGGGGTTAGACTTAGTAGATCGTATTGTTAACAAAGTTGCCCGGATGGTGAATGTCGCGCCTGGTATACCGGATTGCCAATTTCTGCAGAGCATGGAACTGATCGGTTACCCGATGCTTCCGCTGCAGCAAGATTTGGTGTCGGTGCACTTGTATGGTATCAGTACCAGCAAAGGCTTCATTCATATCAGTCCAATGGCAATGGTTGCATGATTTTACTCAAACCAGCATAAAGGGGAGGAGCTCACGCCCCTCTCCTTTTTTATGCCGATCAATTAGTCGAGCTTACGTAACAGGCGAAAGTACCAGTACTTCAAGGTGCGATATTTAGACATGCATGCCTCCGGTAGGGTAGTATTATTGTAATCGGTGGCATAAGGGCAGGGCCGAAGCCCCACCGCCTATGTTTATTTCACAGCGCTGTTAATCACCACTTCAAGTTGCTGAGTAACCTGAAGAGACCATTTGTAGATTTTATCAGCCAGCTTAGAGTTAGCTTCAGTTGCAGACTCCCAGTAGAGGAAGTTCCACTGTAACGTGCTCATGGCATCATTATCATCGGCCTCATCAAGGCCATCAAACGTATCCTGCCCGGCACCGTACGTAATGCGGTTGTCTTCAGCATCCATTTCGATGTCGACACCCCAGCTCATGAGCTCTTTCATGAGGTCACCAAGTGCTTTGCCGTTTTCAGCAGTCAACGGTGGCAGTTCACTGGATGAGCCAGGCTTGATTTCAGGCAGATCACTTTTAATGGCGTCAAGATGGGTTTTCAGCATTGCCATCTTTTCATTGGCGAACGCAGTAAGTTCTTCTTGACTCTTACCTTTAAGCTTCTTGATATCACCCACAACTTTATCAACCAGGCTACCGTACGCTTCGGTCTGCTTCGTGTTGGCGGCGTACACATCAGACATGGTCTTCTGTGCAGAGGCGAGCGCAGTCTTCAGACTGGCAAAGTCAGAGAAATCACCAATCAACTTCGACAGGTTATTGGTTGTCGGAGCAGTCTCTTTAATCTGCTTACCACCCCACCAATTACTGCTAGCGTAAGTGTTGTTGATTTCCTTTTCCACAGGCGCGGAGGTTTTTTCAATGGTGGCTTTGGCTTTACCGCGGCCAAGCTTCTTAAGTCCGTCGATACCTTTCTTTAACGTAGCAATAAAACCACTAAGCGCTTCAAGACCGGCACCCGGGGTAAAGTGAGTAGGGTAACGTGCAGCTAAACCCAGCTCAATCAGGTTAACGGTTGCATTATCCAGTGACTCTAAACCAGCACCATTGGCTTGGGCAACAAACTTAGTCAGGAGTTCAACATCTTGTTGCAATGCTTCAACACCGGAATGAATAGAAAGTTGCGTGATGAATTCATCAGTAATCAATTGCATGGTAAACCCTTAAGCAGAATAATGTTTCATGGAGAGGGCGCGCAGAATAACGTAGAGAAATAATCCCACACGCACGGTTGCAACGGTTGCCGGTGTACGAATACCGGTTGCCATGCTGACGATCTCATCACCCAGATCACGCATCTTCAGTAAGCTTTCATTACTGGTACGGCTGGAGCGATAAGCACCTTTCATTTTCGAGATCACATCCGGGATGTCATTCAGACGCAAGTTCTTAGAAGAGATGTATTCAAACAGATGCTGAATCGTCTCTTGCAAGAGTTTGTCGATGGTGCCCGATTTGTCGTAGCGGTAGTTCGAGGAGATAAACCGCAATGACGTTTCCAGTGGTGCCGGCGGAATGGTCGGGTTAGACTTGGTGATGATCTCCGCCAACTCGGGACGGTACCAGTCTGACTCGACACCCACGATGTTCTTGATGTAGCGCAGGTACATAGAGACCACACGTTCCACATCACGAATGTGGCGCACACCATCCAGCTCCACAGAGGACGACCCTTCCGTGATCATGTTCTCTTTCATCTTCACGCTATGGAACACGTTGTTGATGGAGTTGATCACGTCACGCAAACGGTCCTGTACGTCACCTACCATGTAGATGACGGCTTTGTCATCGGTCATGCGGACATACGTCTCGTAGTGGATACCGGTGCCCTTTGTAATAATTGACTTAGCACGCGCATCAATTAGGGCGTGCCAGCTGCCGTACTGTTTCAGGTCAAATTTCTTTGACAGCTGTTTGTACGTTTCCATGGCAACCGACTTGTTGGCCGGGTACGGGTAATCGTGCGACAGGATCGATGATAAGTTCTTGTAGTGGAAAATACGGACCACATCAATCTTACCTTGCTCGATCTCAGCTGGACTCAACTCTTTCGAGTGGTGCAGGAGGTTTAACAACACCGGCATCGACAAGTTCATGAGGTCACCCGTTACGTGGAACTTCGGGTTCACGAACATGGTGTTGTGGACATCGTTAGTCAGATCGACTTCATCGGTATCCAGGATACTGTCGAACCATTCATTACGATCAGCGATAGTAAACTTGATCGGGTAGACGCCAATCAGGTTACCACCAAAGAAACTGATGTGATCCTGGTTCTTGGTACGAAAGCGGTTGGAGTACATGGCCAGGGCTTTGACCAGTGCGCGGTTAGCAACCAGTGTCGGGCAGTTCTTCAGGAAAGCTTCCTTGATCGTCATGCCGTTGCCGGCTGTCGCGTAGGATTCTAAGCCTGCTGACACTTTCTCAAATCCTGCTGCCCAGTCAATTGGGTCTCGTGTCTCTGACCACGGAGCCTGCAACTGCTGATTAGCACCCGACAGGATATGGTGGATATCCTCAGCAAACATAGTGCGTTCCTCTCATTGTAGTTGATTTTAAACCTATATTATCCATGTGAATATCTTAACCAATTTCTTAACCTGTAAGGATTTAACTATGCGTGTACTGGCTATGAATCAGTTTGAGAACATGATTCGTTATGATGCGGACCTGCGCAACTACGGAAAGTTTTCTGTCTACAATCACCCTACTGCCAAAGACGACAACCTGGCAGTGGTCTACATCCAGATCAACGGCCCACAGTGCTATGCCTTGAAAGTCACCCGTCTGATGGTGAACCCGGTTAACGTCGACGTCACTGACCTCACGGCTGCGGTGCGTAAACTGGAAGCGGATCTCGGTACCCGCTGGAATAACGGCCTGTTAGCCATCACAGCGCGTTCACTTCGTTACACAGGTGAATTTACCAACCTTATTAAAGAAAGCCCGCTGAAGGCGTTAGAGGAGGTCCTGAAAGACCCTCTGGGCTTTGACACCGAGTACCAGAGCTTTGAAGTACCTCAGGCGATGAAAATGATCGAAGGTGCTAACCTGACCGAGATCACTAACTGGATCCAGAACAACAACGCCACGGTGCGCAGCTACATTCACTACACGAATGAAGGTGAGCAGTTTGTGGTGCTGGGTCGCCAGTTCCGTGAAGAATCGTTCCTGATGCTGACGTCGTACAACCCCGATAAACTGGTGGCGTACTTCGACGGTATGGTAGCGGGTCGTCCGGTGCATCAACGTGTGGCGCTGGAACCGAACAGCTTCCAGGGCGACAAGTTCTTCATGGACCGCATGGGCAGAAACCCGGTCGAGCATTATGGCTCACTGTGGCGTCTGCGTCACTTCGGTACGGTTGTGACCGAAGACAAAGAACTGTACGTCCGTGGTCCGCACATCGCTGCTCGCGATCAGTTGAACATTCCTTCACAGGACGACTTCGACTTCTCTGAAAACCGCATCATCGTTATTTAAGGGTTTGTATGCTTAAGTTCTTTTTGAAGTTATTAGGATTCGGGGGCGTTGGGCGCTACGCACGGGTTAACAACAAGTCGCGGATCGATCCCACCATGGGTGTTGGTCCGTTGCCTGATGAAGCCGGTAAGCTTAAAGTTATCGGTGACAATGTTTGGCGCAGGGATCCGGGTGGTACGTGGGTGATCGTCTGTGCCTGGCCGCACAAGGTCATGCGCACCGAAGACCTACCTATCCTTGCACCAGATGGTGCTACCTTCGACATCGGTGATGATCGCTGGGTGTTCTTCAACGGGCATTGGTCGAAGTTCGGTGGGCTTGACAACAACGGACAATTTGTCAGTCGTTTACGTCAAGGCCATCGGTTACACACCGATCACCTACACCGTCGAACCACCCCACGTCTGCCAACCCGTCGGACACCGTATCCGGTTTCACCGTCCCATCAACGGGAAGATGACAACATGATGAACGCGGTCGCAGCGATGTCCGTACTCAGCATGAACAGCGGTAACGATTACCGTAGTAACGACAACGACACGGGACGGCATTATAGCCCATCATGCCACGCCCCCACTCACCATGATCACGGAAGTTACGACAGCAGTCCTTCAGATAACAGTTCACCGTCGTGTGACTGATAAATCCTGTGTCAGCAAAGTCTCTCTTTTTCGTATCACACAGCCAAGGATTTAAGTCATGACTACTAAAACACACTCATACCCGACCAATGCCGCAAAAGTGGTTGCCTTCCTGAAAAGTGGTGGCATCGCTAAAGCGGGTAAGGTTGTCAAGGGGCAAGGTATCGAACTTGTCGGTTCAGTTGATGACAGCAAGCTCGAAGACTACCTGGTGGTGGTCCCACGTGTAGGGGTGTGCTCAGCGTACTGGCACGCAGCAACGTTCGGCGAAGTTGGCGAACACGGTGCAGTGCTGGTGAATAAGGCGGAAGTTTCACTGGTAAAATAAGGCTTAACATGTCATTCATTTATATTGCAGATCTGGTCAAGATCGATTCACAGGATGATCTCAGTAATACCCCGGACTGGGCAATGGGCACAACGAACATCGGGGTGATGTACGGTGGGTTCTGGGTCGGTAGTCAACAGTTCTCGTATGGCAGCTGGCTGTGTAAGTTATCCGATGGCACACTCATGGGTCAAACCGAAGAACAGATCCAGGGTATGGCGCTGTCAATGCCGGCACTGGTACGGGCAAGCCTGGTGCCAACCGGTGATATCCCTTCTGGCAGCATCGGGCGTTTTGTCACCGCGTTTAAGCAAGACGTGGTGTTGATCTACGCGCAAGCTCAGATGGTTGATGAAGATGATCCTGACAACATCGGGATTAAAGTGTTGGCACGCGCACCTCATCGTGACGAGCTGACACAAACAATCGACCATGAGCGTACGTTTGTGATCATTGCAAACGAATACGTCAGTGGGCAGGTGGTTGACGCTGTACGTCTTAGCACTTTCGTTAAGACGCTCAATGCACAACACATCGAGCACACCCTCGGTCCGCGTGGACCACAGTAACATAAATCGAGCCTGGGCAATCGCCCGGGCTTTTATGCCGACTTAACCTGTAGGAGTAGTATCATGAACGCATCTAAAGACAGAATTGAAAACGAAATCGTTGACATGCTGAAGCACAACGGTTTCCTGATCGCCTTGGTCGCCGTTGACCCAGAGAACATTGTTCGCAGCGAAGTTATCGAGCTGGAACAGGGAAGCAAAGAAACTCACACCAGTGTTAACCGTCGTTTTGACGTGGCGGAATCAATCATCGCCTATTTCAATGAGTACGGGTTTAAGTTTAACTCCGTAAAATGGAACGAGGTTACACGTACGCTGGAACTGGTAATGGATCCGAACGTAATGTGGTTTGGTTCACTGATGCACTACGCCAGCACCCAACGCCTGGCCGTAGCGTTCGATCGTATCCTGGCGGAGGTGAAGGACATCATCCACAAGGCGTTTGATGTGCTGGACGAAGACGACACCATGAGCTGGTTGACTTACTTCGATATCCTTCGTTCTGAGAAAGGAGGAGGTTGGGCGTACCGTGGTGATGATCAAGGCATTGGGCTCATTGACGGTATGCCGATGAAATCCATACTCGATCACTATATCACCTCAACCGGGCTTGATTGGCGTGAAGACGACCGTCAGGCGTTCTGCAAAGACCACGACGTGGCTGAAAACGATCACACTCAACCGATTGTGTTCCTGCGTGATGCGTTCACAACACGGGTACCTGATGTAGTGTGCGGGTTACCGCTTGACCGTTTTAACGCCGTACTCGAATCAGTGGGTCTGTGTGCAACCACCGAAACGATGGCCGAGGCTGGCTTCCGATCTTTCCTGAAAATTGTCAAAGCCTAAGGGGTTATCATGTCACACACCGTTAAAGACCCTTTAGCCTTCCTGGCGGCATTTGACCCAGCCAATTCATCTTCACTAACATCGACCATTCACCTGGTGTTACGTGATATGGACAACATGGCAGATAAAGTGGATACCGACATCGTTTTCAGCCGGGACACAATGGAAGCCAAAGAAGCCGTGGTGGATTGGTTGCGGCAAAGTCCTCTGTACGTCTGGCCGTATGCGGATATCGAATACACAGCGGATTTCAAACATGCCACGCTGTATGTTCGTGTCGATGCGACAGTTTTCAAAGCGCTGGATATACGGGACGAAGGTATGTCCGTCAAGTTTGACTTGGCACGCAAGTCAGCATCAACCCTGGCGCGTTTATTTAACCACGTCAACAGGAATCGCAAGATTAGCATTGGGTGAGCCATGGACAAGATCCTGGATATCGTAAAGATCGGCTATACGCTGAAGACGCACGAGCTGCCGGGTTGGTTACGCTCCGAGATCGCTATGGGTGGTCCGGGGTTTGTCATCAACGGTAAGCAGTTTGACTGGTATGACTACGCGGTGCAAACCGACCGTGGTGTCAAAGGCATGCTCAAAGCAGATGTTGAACGTCTGCTGGACAACGCTGCTGTTATTAACTCTAAACTCAACAAGTGAGAACAACTATGCAACAGATCGCAAAAGACCCTATCGACTTCATCCGTGGTTTCCGTTTCGCGACCTTTACCTCTCAGCCAGGTAGTACGGCTGGTCCAACCCGTAAAGAGGTTGCGCTGACCATTTGCCTGATGCACCCGGAACACCAAATGAGTAGTCGCACCGCATACGTCAACATCCCTAAGGCGGGCGGTCTGACTATGGATGTTATCGCGGACTATCTGGCCAACGCTAAAGACTTCCAGGTCCTGCCGTATGCGATGGTCACCGACTACGACAACGCGATACAGATTAACCTGTTGGTCAGCAATCCGTTTGTTGAACTCGACGATCTGAAAGCTGATCTGGACGGTCTGTATGTGTACATGCAGAAAGTCAAGCAGTTGGTTGAATCGGGTAACGGTCGTGTACTCACCCCGAGTTATGATCGTGAGCGCATCAGTAACAGTTTAAACAGCGGTAGTAATGGTGGTTATCCTGGCGGACCGACAATCGGACAGTCCATCCCGCAGGGCAGTAACCGCACTCCGCAGAATTACGGCGGACGCAACCAACCGACGACCGGTAACGCCAACAAAAGCAATTTCTAATTAACTTAACTACATAGCAGAGGATCTCCTATGGAAAAGTCAAACCAAAACATCGCACGCACCTGTATCTCCTTCATCCCACGCTTACAACGCCACAAATTCAAAATGGTGTTTACCGCAGTAGGGGTGTGCCGCATTCTGTACATCAAAAGCTGTCCTGCTGAAATGCTGATGCCGTTCTTTAACAAGGTCCAGCAGTTCATGGTCGACTACGATATTCAGGGTGCTGTCACCATGGGTCGTGATAATGACCTGTTCCTGACCTTGGATAACTTCCAGTTCATGGGTGGCTTCCACGCACACACCGTCAGTGCCGTAGATCTGCTGGACAATATGGTTGCTCAGTTCCAGTACAGTGCTGTGGTCGATTCACCGTTCGGTGATGCGGCTGACGAACCTACGATGGCCACCATGTCTCAACCTCAGTTTATGGTGCGCTGCGTCCGTATGCTCGGCGTGCGTTTCGACCAGTTGGATAAAGAGGGTGGTCAGTTGTTTCAGTTGCGTCGGTTTGTTCCGGGCCCTCCGGGTACGCATGAACGCAATTGGTTCTACACGCTTAACGGGTTTGACCTCAACACCGATATGACTATCCCGTTAGCTGAGCGTACTGATAAAGATGACTTCGTTATCGTGTCGACCGAGAACCCGCGCCTACGGAAGGGCTCGTCATCCGGTCCATTTGCCAGCACGGCATTAACGATTAACGACTTCCTCAAATTAGTACGGGTATTGAACCTAAAGGAGGATGGCCGACAATACACCATCGGCACACCGGATATCAGTGGTAACTTCTGGTTGCATCAAACGAAGGCTGAGTAAGTCATCAAATAAGGGGAGCTTCGGCTCCTCTTTTTTTTTTGACCTCGAGCCCGCGCCCCGATCAATATTGGTCGTCCGGAGTACGACATTCCCTTTAGGGGATGAGATACTTTTAATTAATAAAAATCAGTGTGTGGGGAAGCCTTTAGTATTTCTATACATACGTTTCTGTAATACTATGCAAATGTAAGAATTTGCCCCGGAGCGTACGATACGAATGAATGAATGAAATTATCGAAGATAATGGAATGAATGAATGAAGTGAGTAGAAGCGGAGGGTAAGGAGAGAGGCAAGAGCCGAACGACATCCTTAGTGTAGTTACACGAGTGCAACGAGTCAGGAAAGTGGGGGACCGGGGGCAGTCAGTGGGTTGTGCTTATGTATACCTTAGAAATAAAAATAAATTTTAAAAGTAAAACGAAGCCGGCATAAAAGGCACTCCATCCCTTTGGGGAATGGAGGCCTCCAATTATGCTGATGGATTACTCAGACGCTTCGCCGCCTTTAGCCGCTTGTGCAGCAACATCCAGTGCCGCGCCACCGACTTCACCGACCGCAGTAGGGATACCACGAACCAGTTCGCGTACGCCTTCGATCATAGAGGTTGGGAGTTTGGACAGGGTATAGACCAGCGTCGCAACACCTTTGTCTGCACCAGACGACGTTTTCATGGCTTCGTTCAGACCGATGTAGTGGTCCGCGATCTTGCCAAACACACCCAGGGTCACTTTCACGTTACGCTGGATAGCCAGGGTTGCGTTACAGGCCTTGATGACTTCGTTGGCGATCTTCACCGCATCCTGAGGAGACAGGGTGCTTTCGAAGACCACTTTGTCTGACTTCTCTTCTTTCGGACGACGCAGCGCAACACGGGCTTTACCCAGTGCTTTGATGGTTGAGGCGATTTCATTAACAGAATCACCGCCGGTGGTTTTGTAACGCAGATCGAATACCGCGTAACCACCCAGGGCGACTTCAGTACGCTTCAGGGTCAGTGCCGGGGTATCCTGGACAGAGATGTTGGCACCCGGGTACGGAGGCGGCACCAGCTTGTCAACGATCTTCTTCGCATCAGCCAGGGTCGCAGCAGATTTCAGAGAACCCATTGCGGAGTTCACCGGGCCGTTAGCAAAGCCACCGACTTTCTGCATGTAATCGCCAGACAGGTCGGTTACCATCTTCGTGAACGAAGACAGATCACCCACCAGGTTGGTAGACACCCTGTCACCTTTCACAGCCAGGTACTTAGACTTCACTTTCACCTGACGAGAACCGGTGGCTTTCTGTGCATCCGCGATGATGCCTTCAGCACGTTTCTTCAGACGACCGGCTTTCAGTACGATACCGTCGATGAAACGCGTGATCGCAGAGTTCATGCCAACGATGGCGCCAGCCACTTTAGTCCCGATGGTGCCTTTGGCATCATTCAGTGCTTCGAGACCCGCAGTCAGGTAAGCAGCAGACGCTTCTGCATCGTCAAAGCTTTCCAGGCCACCACCGACTTTGGTTGCATCAATGCCCAGCGCTTCCAGTGAAGCCGTGATCTGACCGTGCAGCAGTTCAGCGACTGCAGGGGTGATGCCGACTTCGATGAACGCTTCCATTGACGCTTGCAGGTTCTGGATGGTATCCATCTGCTGATCGTAGGTTGCCAGGTCAGAACCCTGTGCCTGCATGTCCAGTTCAGCTTGTGCGATCTGTGCGTCTTCAACAGCAACGTTACGATCCACAACCAGAACGTTAGCGACATCAACGTCAACCGGTGCGTCATACACGGTGTCAACCGGAGTAGGCAGAGAAGGCTCTTCGAACGCTTCCATACCCATGTTTAAAATAAGATTGTTAACTGACATACCTGCTCCATTAATAAGTGAATGTAACGTTACGATTCATACGATAAGTCCAGTAATACCAAGGGATTCCCGTTACGCTATTATATGACATAAAACTCCTCCACTCATTACCCAACCAGGTAGTGAGTGCGAGGGTTTATGCCGGCTTTATGTAATACAGGAAATCTCAAGTCTATATTACTGAGGTGATAACCTTACCTTTATTTCATGGAGCTTAACATGTATCAGCAATTAGCAAAGAACCTGTACCTGGTCCACAACGGCAAAGAATACAACGACGTTTGGGATGCGCGTTGGGACGAGGTCCTTCCTGAGATCAGCGAGCGTAATCGTACCCCTGATCCGGTAGAACTGTTGTACCCAAACCGTGTCGAGCTCATGGCGGACTACCCGATCCTGGTGGTGTTCGATGGAATGGAACCGACCATTATTCCGATTGATAAAGCCATCGGTGGTCTGGGTAATCGTCATATCCTGGACTTCTCGGATTTGTACCAGAGCATCATCGCAAACCACGACGCAGACACCACCAAGGTTCGCCTGATGAGTGTCTATGCAAAACGCCGTGTCGAAGCAGCACATGTCGCCCTGGCCTGTGACCCGATGCATCCTCAGTACAAAGATAACGGGATCAAGGTCGAATTCACTACATCAGAAGGTGACGACGGTTCAACCTCCCAAGGTGTAGATGTCACCCAGCATATCCTGGGTTTCAACAGCTACGGACCACGCTTTAACGTGGTTTACTGTCCGTTCAATCATTATGACTTCTTAGAGTCACTGCCTGAACTGCGTGAATTTAGCGACACCCGTAAATGGCGTTTAGAGTTCAACTTTGAAGTCGATGGTCACGCTGCACACTACGCGTTCTGAGTAACTGGGAGTACCCACTATGAATCACACTGATAACATGGCTGTGCAGCAAATCAGCCCCGATGTCTTTGAACATCTCAAACAACAACACCCGGAAGGAGACTGGTTGCGCATCAAGATCAATGATCTGTCTTTACGCTGCGAAGAGACGCGGTATTGTGAAGACAGCCGGATCTTCTTTCGTACCGTCTATACTGACCACCGTGGTGCCAATCGCACCATGCAGTATTCCCCGGGTATCCATCTACCGCTCCAGTGCGACTTTGAGGGTCGCTATGATCTGCATGGCGTCCAAGTAGAGGTCATGTGGGTAAGTCTCTCTCAATGGTTCCTGGTGCGTGTAGAGAGCGCTGACACCCAACCGCTCTATTACCGCTGTACGTTGGACCTGGTAAAAGCCATGTTCCCGCGCAGCATGTCTATGACTGTTAACCGTGTATCGGAGGTCGCATGACCACACTACAACTCCAACTTACCGAAAAGCACGGCTTTGTTTTAACTACACCAAACCAAGCCGACCCGTCCAGTGTTAAACTCCTGGAAGGGGCTTTCAACATCAACAACGACAAGATGACCCTGAACGGGGTTGAACTTGCCACCATTAACAAAAACGGCGTACAGTTGAACCGCGGGGTGTTAACCAACACCGTAGGCGACATTCGTCGTGTAGTGCAGCAGCTTCGGTTCTTCTCCAAGACATCGCGTAAGTAATTAAAAACAAAGGACTGTGTTACTATGTGATACAGTCTTTCTCCTGCGCCTGTCTCATTAGAATAACTAATAAAGTTGTGCCTCTCGCTGGGAGTGTCGGTAATCGTGTGCCGCGCTCCCTTTTTTTTTTTGATGTGAAAGGAAATCCACCATGCCTGTTAAACCCGGCTCGTACTGGAATGACGTGCAAGTTGCCACGTTTCGTAAAGCCATGCGCACCCCCAATCCCTCACGACGCTCCCAAATGCTGGGGTCGTTGAAACGCCGTTAATCACATAGGAGCTTAAGATGAGTAAGAGCAGACAGGAATCATTAAAAGAGATGTCCGATATTGCCTTCCGCTTAGGCTGTATCGTGGTTGATCTGCAAGTAAAGAAAGCCCAGATGAAAGCCCGCGGTGATACGTCACCGAAAGGCAAAACCAAATCCTGACTTACGAGTCACCGTGCTTACGAGCACACCCCGCTCTTACGAGAGCACCACTACTACCATCAATATCAACACAACCATTAGGAAACCACCATGAACTTGATTGCCAAAGTAATGTCTGCAGAGAACATCCCAGACAGCGACGCTCGTAAACTGTTTACGCTTTATCCGGTACCCGCAGGCGCCTATGTCGAATTCCGTCGTGCCGGTGCTGACCTTCCTGCGCAAATGTACTTTATTCCAGACAGTGATCGTGAACCCAATACCTGTGTGCCCTTAGAAGGGGTGGGGAATGTTTACGTCCTGCAAGATGGCAAAACCGTCTCGACGTTCAACCCAGACCCGTACCCGGTTAATATCCTGGCAACGTCAAACCGCCAGGTGCAAGGTACGCTGGTCGACCACACCGGCCCGGGCGAGACCCTGACTGTACAAAGTGAAAACATTCGAATTCACGCAGGTGGTGGCGTAATGCTGCAAAGTCCAAGCCTGACTACGGGTGTAGCAAAGAGCGGCGGTATTCCGTTTAATGATCCGGTGTATGCCAATAGTCTGAAAACGTTATTGGGTGACTTGACAGTCAAACAAGACTGGGCATTAATCCTTAACGCACACGTGGTTTCTCAGGTTGAGCAGATCCCTGCGACTGATTTGCGTCGGGAAGAAAGCTACGGTATCTTCTTACCCAGATTAAAACCTGAACAAGATGATGCCACGATGACGCGGTATTTCAATCGCGTACAGGACGCCTTCCTGAACAGCACACCGCGTTACAGTGTGAAGGTTGAAAAACGTGATGACGGGTATGCTTTACTGCTTTCATCACCGAAAAAAGCCGTGAATGGACCGGTCTCTACGACACCGGGTGAATATCTCGGTGAAACGGTATCTGGCCTGCTGCTGAATAACGTCGAGCGTGCCGTGTCGTTGTGGGTTGATGGTGCACGTACGGTTGTGCTAACCCGTCCGTTGAAGATCTCCGGTTTAGAACGTGATTTAGTTAAAAGCTATTTCATAGAAGTATTAAAAGTGAGCCTGTCGTTCGCCTGCCAAGGTGACAACTACCTGTCGTTCACGTTAACCCCTATCCAGTAACTTGTTAAAGGTGGGGTCACACCCACCTTTTCTTACCGATTACCCGAGGACCTCATGGCACAATTATTAAAAACTAAAATTACCGTTGCTCTGGCCCGTTTCCCAGTAAGTATTGCTCCGATTGCTTGTGCCAATTCTGGTACGCCGGTGCGTGAAGTTTCTTGTGCCACCATTGAACGTGCGACGGTTAATGGTGTGGAAATCAAGATGACATCGTCCCAGCACAACCCACGAATTGTATGTGGTGATGTTCCGGGTACAACGTCTGAACTGGTCTTCGATGTTGAGCGTGGTCATATTTACTGTGAAGCTCCACTGACTGTGGTATTAGACATTATACTGCACTCCTTTGATAAACCTGTTACCACTGACGTATCGTTAAAAGATGCAAACATCAGCATCGGTGAGCTGTGGACGCACCACAGCGGTACACGGTACAAAGTCATTAACTTTAGCAATAAAGAGCCTAAGCCCGGTTGGGAAACCAATGTCGTCTATGCAGCAGTCGGCGCACCTGATGATTGGTATACGCGTCCACTGCGTGAGTTCCTCACGAAGTTTAAACGATTGGATGGCTAATATGTCCTGCACACAGCTCGTACTTGCACCGAAACAACCGGCTGCTGAAGAACCGAAAGAGTTCAACATCAGCCTTCGCTCACCGTATCCCACGGCAGAGCAGGCCATGAACCAGATGCTGCTCACCACCCGTGCGGTGCTGGCGTCGTTGGTCTTCGCTGGAAATACGCGTTAGTATAAAAATACTACTGCGTATATTAGTATGTAAGGTAACTGTCTCTCGTGGTTCTTCTGAGCTATCGAAGCAGTTACCTTGTTCTGGACTTATGCGCTTCCTTAATAATTGCGGTTTTGAGATGAATGCTCGAGTTGGGCACCTGTAATGGCCAGACGGCGGGGAATAGGAGACTTGGGATCAGCTGAAAGTATGCTGACGAATACCCGTAACCACGACCAGCCACGTGGTATCTCAAAACTTGACATGTAAGGAGGTAGGTATGAAACCACGCGTAAAGTTCCATCAGCGCAATGGCGCGAGTGTGTACACGCTTGACGGCAGACCCATGGACTTCGAAGATGAAATCCATTACGGGGTAGAAATGCGCCGGGCAAGAGAGTTGTATGAGCATCATCGTGAAATTGTTGCTGCATTGCCGTACTGGTTACAAAAGCTGTGCAAACGTGCCCGGTTCAAGCCGGTAACACAATACTTGTAATTCACCTAACGAGGACGCTTCTATGGCAGCCATCAATTATGATGCGATTGCGCAAGAACTCAAACGTGGTTTAGTTGACCCTGATGTAGCTGGCCCGATTGATTGTTTAGCCCTGGATAAACCCATGGCGCTGAAAGAATTCTTTACGCTTGGAATAGGTGGACCGCGTCAAACCGGTAAAACCAAATGGATGATCGAAAGCCTGATCCGTGATCCGCTTTCCCGTTTGGTTACCCTTAACCTTTCCTTGCAAGAAGCCGCGGTCAACTATCTGTCCATGTACGCATCGTTAGATGAGAACACGCAGGATGGTACAAAGGTACCCGACTCCATTTGGATACCGGGTATTGGTTGGGTTCCTGTTCATCCGGAAGCAGCAGCGGTGATCCGCCAGAACCCTAATGTTATTGAAGAGGCGAAGTGTCGCATTATTACAGCACATACGCTGCGTGACATGATCAGTCAAGACAAGGTGTCGAAAGATGACATCCGTCAGATCTTTATTGATCACCGCATTCAGACATTCCATCTGATCCGGTACAGCAAATATTATACGTGGTTAGCCAAGAAGTCCGACAATTATGTCCTGACGTGGTTAATCGATTAAAAGAATTCTGGCGGTGTCGCATAGCGGCAATTGCAGGGGACTGTAAATCCCCCGACTTCGGTCTTCGATGGTTCGAGTCCATCCGCCGCCACCAACTTTGTTCAGGTAAGAGGCACAGGTCTGGCTGGTAACCAACCTGCAGCGATGATCGCGTAGACCTACGGCATACCCATAAGTCCGTAAGAGCCGAACACATAAAGGACTACTGTTCCATCTGGATCAGGTAGGTGTTCTGATCGCTGACTGATTACTCGATACGACAAGGCCTACACAGCCAACCCTAAACACCGAAATTAAGTTAATGGGCAAATGCATTCATGTTCAGGAAACCACATCTCGCTGACAGCTTTCAGCTTAGTGGAGATGAACATGAACATTTATAAAGTGGAACGTACTGACAATCTGGATTGGGATGAATTTGGGGGCATGGTCGTAATTGCTGCGTCTGAGGATGCTGCTAGGTTACTGCACCCCGGGGTCGTTCACCAATCTAATTGTGATGAAGTGCTGGATTGCATTAAGGAGTCACTGGAACAATTTGAGTGGGAAGCTAAGCGGTATCATCCGTCCTGGGTTCTACTCAAAGACGTCCATACTCTGCGCGTTACCCTAGTGGGAACAGCACACGCATCGTCCGCTGCTGTGATCCTTACGGATTACAATGCCGGTTAACTTAAGTCCGGGCATGACCCGGACACCTATTCAGAATTAGATTGATAGCAGCCAATGGGCTTTCACCCCATCACGCCCGGCTGACGGGAGCGGCGATCAGTCTAAACCCGAGTGCACTCGGGCACCCTTTTGAGGTTTCGGACAGCTGCGACTTTCAACTAAGTCATACTCGCTGAAGCCGACCGGACTGTACGAATTGCAGTCTGTCCTTAACCTCGATCCATTTAACATGATGAAGCATACCAAGAGTACGTGAGCGGAACTTGATCCCAATCACATCTGTTTATCCATGCGATGATAAACTACTCGAGGAAATTCATTATGTTGAATAAAGAAGTGCTGTTAGCCCTGACCCCGTCTCTGACCGGCTTTAAAGATGAAGACCATGACTACGGCCAGGTCTGGTATGACGAATGGTACTTCCGCGTGGAGAACCATGAACGCTACCATATCGTCTTTGGCTGGTATGAGTACGAGGATTACTCAGGACATTCCTATGTCTTTGGTTACGACAAGGAAGAGGATAAGTTCTTTGAAGTGGTCGCCTACCATTGCTCCTGCTACGGCTTGGAGGAAGGTTGGGATCCTGAGTACTTCGAATCAACAGCGTTACTGGCTGATTACCTGGCGAAGTTCAAGGGTAAAACCTACTCTTCAGGTCAGCTGACTTTGGTTGCGTTCTTGAAAGAGTGCGGAATCGAAGTATAACCGAATCGTCCGGATAGTTTAATAAGAACGGTGCGCCGGAATGCCCTTAAACTTACTAGGGGTGGTGTGCGCACAGGTGGTGGGGTCTGATCTCCCTCCGGACACCTATTCTCAATGCTGGCACTAGCCAAACGGAAAGGCTTATACTTGGACGCTGAGTCGACGCAGTTATCAGCCAGGTATAGATTGCTCTGACAACACCATGTCATCATTAGACAATGTGATGTCATCATTATCGGGTTCGAGTCCCGGTGTGCTTCAGCTACCTCTTTGTCGTTAGCCTGATGAGTCGCCGACATTAAACGCGACGAAACGTAGAACATGAAATTCATCCACTGAGGATTCACCACCTCGGTGCCCGCTAGGCATGTTCTATGTAGCAGTGAAGATTCATTGACCAAGGTGTCTCGAACTTACACAGCCTTCTGCTCATCGGGTCACTCCCGGTACCAAGGTGAGCAGCGGGGTGTGGTAATTTGTCCGGTTACTGCGTCAAGGGCTGTAGGGGTATGGTCCTGGTTTTATCCTCAGATGTTCCATGTGAAAGCGGCTAAACCCCGGGGGTAACACCTCGGGGTTTATGCCGTTCTCGCAATGCAGATGATTTCAAACCTATATTACACTGGTGATGAATCCAACCATTTAAAATAAGGAGGTAATTATGTTCATCAAAGCAAAACTTTACAACGATGGTCAGAAGTCAACCAAGAGCGTGTTTATCAAAGCAAGCGATATCAGTGTGTGGTCGCAAAACGGCAGTAAAGATAACACGACCAAGCTGGAATTAATCAGTGGCTCGACAGTAACGATTGTCTGTGTTCCCGATAAGCTCGCGGGTTACATTCACGTGGCGTTGAACAAAGGCGATATCGAAGTAAACGAAGACGGCGACGTCACGTATTTGAAATAAGCATCATAAAGCTCCGGGTAACCCCCGGGCTTTTATAACCCTTAACTTGTAGGAGCAGTAAAATGGCATTAAGCAAAAGAACCCTGAAGCGTCGTTTCCACAACCTGAAAGCGATGCACGTATTAATCCTCAGTGCCGCAGCACGGATGGATCATTCCGCTCAGATGTACAACGACAGCTTCCAGCAGTCAATGAGCGCTAAGCATCATCCAGACGAAGTCTACCGTGAAGGTATGCAGAACATCCGAACCGGTTTGTGGGCCGCGTATGAGAAAGACCGTAAAGTCTTCATCGCACGCAGTCGTAAGTTCGGTAAAGAGCTGACGCAGCAGGTCCTGGCCAAACGTAAGAAAAAGAACCCCCGTGCACATTTCGAGGCAATGGGATTAAACAAACCCGCCATGATTCGTAAGCACATCGCTGGGACAAAGAAACCTTTTATCGGTCGTCCCGTTATTAGTAATTCTTAACTAACCCGCCCGATGTCATGGCTATTTACGCTCTAATAAAGGAGGAACCATGACATCGCGTGAAAGCGAGATCAAACGCTTACGTGACAATGAGCGATGGTTTCGAGTACTGTCCGCAGAGCTGCGCTTTAAATTCAATCGGGTTAACCCACCGCAAGAGGCTTTTATGGAAGGTAAAGAAGCATTCATCCGCATCCGTCAAATCCTGATGACGGTGTGTGAACTCTATGACGTTAAAGAGCAGTACTGGGCAGAAACAGAGTCCTTTGGTGATGCAGCCACCAAACAAGCTCGCGACTTACTGGAACGGCAACACCATGCTTTAAATGAAAGCATCTTCCAGCATGTTCAGCAAATAGAAAAGCTAACCGAGTTCTTGACACCTGACTTACTTTTACAGGTGAATCATTACATCGATGGCATACGGCCCTACCTGGATAAATGTGTACCGCGCATTACCGGGCCAGATTGTCAAAGCACAGGGGAAAGAAATGAAGACCCACAATTGTGGTACCGTGCCAAACAACCTGACCTTCCAGCATCACTTACTTCAATGTATTCGGACATCATCATCAAAAGTGGTGAGTAGCGAAAACAGTCGTAATGTGGAGCGCGTTGCACAGGAGTTGTTTGCTCAACAAACATATACCAGGAGGTAGCCCGTGTTGTTCGATTCGAAACAGATCATGCATTACATGCGTAATATGGTGGGTAATTACGTATTGGATAAAGCCCACATGAAGATCGATAACTTCGGTCGCGTCTGGCACGGTCGTTACATGGTGAACCTGCATGGGATCTCCGAGCCGTACTACGAACTCGCCGGCGCTCTTGCTCCAAACTTCCAGACAGGTGGCCTGATGCTCTTACGTGATCCCGGTATTCAGGATGACGTATGGGACGCAGTGAACTGTCGTGTTTCCGAAATGCTCCGCACCCGTGCGGCAGTGTAAGCTGTTTTACTTGACATGTGAGACCTACCTTATGAACAATAAACTGACTGTTGCTGTAGAGTACAACTCATCCATGAACTTGGGTTGGGTTGCTGATCAAGTTGTCCAGCTGGTGAAAAGCCAGACCCGTGACATTTACCTGATCAGTCAGGATCCGAAGTTCACCTGCGATGTTCTGGCTGCCATTAAAGCCAAGACCGAAGGTGATGCGGAGTACCATCAGGTTGTTCAACGTCACAACATCCAGATCCACGTTGTCCCCGAAGAATGCCTGAACGAACTCGCCGATGCAGATCCGATTGGTAATGCAGCGGTTGTGGCGCAAGACAGTTTGAGAAAGCGTCTTGCGCCTTTGATGGCAAACACCGGTTGGCGTCGTCACTCGATGGCTACCAAACACTAAAACAGTAAAGACCTCTTCGGGGGTCTTTATTTTTTGATTGGGGTGGGTATGGAAGATGTGTTTAAAGGCAAGTGGGTAGTGCTCGCAGGAGTGTTCGAACATTTCGATCGTCACACTTTGCGTAAGCTACTCATTGAGAAAGGTGCACGTGTCTGTTCGACAGTGGATCGTCGAATTGATTTCTTTATCGCTGGGGATTGCGCGGGCCGTCGTTTAGAACAGGCGACCTATTTCAAAATTCGCGTGTTAGGCGAAAGCCACATGCTGGCAATGCTTAAGGACAGTGGCTATGTGGAAGAAAGTGCAACGCTGGATGAATCCGCCGGAAAAGCTCTGTGAGGAGATTAAGATCCTGCAAAGCTGTAACGTGGATGATCTTCCTCTCCTGGTTATCGATCAGTACGAAGTTGACATTGAAAACACCAATCGGCTGAAGTTACCGGCCATTACCCATGCGTTGAATGTCGAAGACAACCTGCACCACTATGCGGGCGCATTAATACGCATGCGGTGTAACCAAGCCATTGCCTTTATCATGGCGGGTGACTATCGCCCAGCCACCATAAAAAATGACTTCCCGAATCCTGTTACGCAAGTACCGGGTGTGGTCGGGTTGCAATTCTGGCATGACAATGGCAAGCAGTACATTTACTGGGGTTGGCTTAACCCTAAGTACAGGAACCGGGTAGATTTTCCCTCCTTGGTGTTTGATGGACTGGCACGCCAAGGACTCGATCGACGCACCGTTGATCACTTTCGTGTTGATTACCGCGGTATGCGGATCTATCAACATCCTTTACTGTAATAAAAGAGAGATACTAACATGAGTGAATTAAGTCATATTGCTGAACGTAACCAGGAAGAACAACAGTGGGAGCAGAACCTCACTAACCTGGCTGGTCTGAGCGTCAGCATCCGTACACCGGTTAACATGGTGCTGAACGAGCAAGGTGTGCTGAACACCGCAAGCTTTAGCATCAGCTACGAAAACGGCGACATGATCCTGGCTAACCAGGAACTGCCGATCGCTGACATCAGTAATGCCCTGGTGAAGGCATACCAGCACATTGCGCTGGGCGGTGCGGTCGAGAGCAATGTTCATCGTGGTGACGCACTCGAACACATTCAGGCGGCGATGAAACTCATCAATGCGTCTGGTGCTAACGCCATCGTTGCCAATACCCGTGACCAGGGTCAGTTCGAACACGCCGGCAATACCGTGCTGTGGCAGCGTCTGGTTAGCGGCTCAAAAGTGATCACCAACTTCAACACGACCACGGTCCAGTCTGAAGACAACTCCATCCAGCAGGGTGTGTGGCTGACACTGACTACTAACATCAACACCGTCGCAACGCCGGCTGAGCAGTATGCGGCATATGCGAAAACGTACATGGGCGAGGAGTAAGGCATGTCTATCGTTGACGAGGTAATGGAACCTGGTGGTGTTGGACAGGATACCGTGTTTGTCAACGGTGTGCTGACCTCTGTTCCACGCACGGTGGTGAAACCGGTACTGGCCGAACTCTCTGTTGCCATTACCACGATACCGGGTGATGAGTCGCATTATGCGGTAGGGGATAGTAAAGGCGTACCGTACGTCATGTTCTTTGCTAAACCTGGTCTGTGCCTGGTTGATGTGTTAGCCATGGCGTATCGTAACCTGTTCCTCTGGATTCGCCCGCAAGGCGCCAACAAGGTTTATTACGATCCTTACTCAGATCGTGACACGGCGCTTGGCAGCATTAAGCGCGGTATCTTCGAGCTAGTTGGGAAAAGCCCAGAGGGTATGTATGCGAACTACCACGATCGTCGTCAGTTGACCATTGTGGATGAACCGCATACCTACGATCTCGTGCGCACTTATGACAAGGTGAAAGACAGCATCACCACCATTGTCATGGAACTGCCGTGTGAGATTGCGGCGTATGACGAAGTACAGGACAGTGCACCGATAACGACGTACCGCACAGGCCCAGCCTGGACTGACCCGGGTGATTTCATTCCGGGTGTGTGGACGCCTGATCCAAACTTCGATGCGTCGCCAAAACCGGTTGATGAACCGCATCCGGACAACGTGCCCAAATAAAGCAGAGCGCCTCTTCTCCCTTTACGGGGAGAAGAGTGCGCCCTTTATGCCGGCTTTCTTTTTTGTTAACGTTTCGGTGTTGCCCGACGAATTGCACGGTAACGACCCAGGGTGTTATTGTAGGCCGCTACACGCTGCCAACGTTCCCGGAAGAAGTCTTTGTAATTCTGTGCGGCATCCGAATACTCCATGATCACTTCACGGAACGCACCCAGTTCAACACCGCCCACTAACTGACCTTGGTCCAACTTGATACGCAAGGTGTTATAGATGATCGCCTTGGTTGCCAGAACAGAGAGTTCTGAGAATGCCGGCCAGGAGTTGTTCTTGATGTTGTTCAGTTCCGCATCATTACTTAAGCGACAACGCAAGGTCAACTGGTTCGTGATGATCTGCGTCTCGTAGATGGCAATGGTGTTGAACCCAACGATTTCAATGTTGGCCAACTGAATTTCCACCGCAGGTGCATAAGACTGCATCATCGACGTCATGCCGGCTGTGACCGCACCTTGATACCCATTCTGGTTACCGGAGCCGGAATACGTACCCACACCTGCACCCGGTGCACCGTACAGTGCATCTGGATAACCGTAGAGCAAAGACAGTATGGACGTGATGCGTAGACCACGTGTCTTTGCCTGGTCAACCCGAAACACGGTGGTAAAGTTATCAGGTTTCCAATACTCTGTGTCATACAACGGAATGATGACTTCCTGACCCCCAAGCAGGTCACAGTCTTTTAACACTTTGGCATCAAAGACTTTGCTGCGCAACACTTCATTCATTGAAGTATTGTATACCTGCCTGGCTCCCGTAGAACTGTACAGCTGACGATCCCCAAGAAATGCCGCACGAAGTACTTCCATGGGGATTTCAAACAGGATGTCGGAGATGGCATTATCTATAGCACTCATGGCTACCTCTTTAGTAATGCAATACATACCCAACAATATATATGTTGAACCTACACCTATCATAGAAATTAACCGGGAGTGCATCATGTCCAAACGTATTACGCGTATTTTTGCTTGTGGTGGTGGTGCGATTAGCATTACTTCCGATCTGACCGACTACGTCAATGTCAAAGGTTTCTCTGACACCAAAGTCTCCCGTCTGGATACCTCGAACAAGAACATGACGGCAAACATGCCGGAGTCATCCAAGTTCGTGCTGACGGGCGCTGATGGCTCAGGTAAACAACGTGACCACAACTACAAACCGGTTGTGGCATCCATGGATAAAATCCTGGCTGAACATCCGCCGGAAGATTACAACATCGTGATCTTTACAGCAGGTGGCGGTTCTGGTTCTGTCATTGGCCCGGTACTGGTCGGTGAGCTGTTGAAACGTAAAACCCCAGTCATTGCACTGGTGATCGGTTCAATCGGCGATGAAACCCAGGCACAGAACTCCGTGAACACCCTGAAGTCACTTGCCGGTATTCAGCAGGCGAACAAAGTGCCGGTGGTCTTCTCCTACTTCGAAGTCAACCAGCACAACAGCCAGGCCGATGTTGATCAGCAAGTCCGCAGCCTGCTGCCAAGCCTGCTGAACCTGTTGGACAGTGATAACACCATCATTGACAACAAAGACATCATCAACCTGCTGAACTGGACCAACGTCCGTAAAGAGATCCCGGCGCAGCTGGTTGCGCTCGAAGTCTTTATCGGTGCTGAAGATCTGGCGACCATCTCAGGTGCGGCACCGGTGACCATGGCGTCGATCTACCCGGATGCAGAACGTGAGTATCTGCCGGTGACCCCGTCTTATTCAACCGACGGTATCCGTTCAGAACTGTCACGTGAAAACCCCTACTACGGCAAAACCCTGCACTATGTGGTGCATGCTAAACCAGTGAAGCCTGCCTTCGATTCGCTGGAATCTGCTCTGCGTCGTATTCGCGATGCGCAGCGTTCTCAGCACACCATCGAGTCAGTGCTGGGTAGCGACGATAGCGTTGACAACAACGGTATGGTCGTTTAACGGCTATTATATGTAATGTAAAGACTGACTGAGTTATATCCTTCTCAGTGGGTTGATTAGCGCTTCTGGCTGGGGGCGACCTGATCCATTACCTTTCGCGCATAGCCCCCAGGTTCGTCCTGGGGGTTTATGCCGTTTAAATAATTTTGTTCCTACATTACTACTGTGTATAACCTAACATGTATGACCTATTACATAGGGCGTAGTCCTTTTATGTGAAAAGGGTAACAAGGGAGTCAAAAGCCGTGAACTATAACTCAAACACGTTCGTTATCTCTACGGGCGAACATTTAGCAGCCATCGCATTTTCCGCTCCGTGGGTTAACGGTCAACCAATGAATCACGGTCAAGCGTGTATGGTGTTTGCCGCTGTGCACGAAGAAGTCTTTAATGAATTGTTTGCATGGGCCAACATTGATAACACTGTGCAAAAAGTGTTGTCGACGATTTACAACGGGGTGAAGATCTTAGAGCCGTCTCATCCTAAGCACTGGGTGTACCAGGGTAACTCATGGGTGCGGATCAGTGAATCGGCGCCATTGGGGCCGGGTAAGCATTTGGTACGGCTACCGCCTCGAAGTAACTTACCCCGTACACCGGATCCGAGTGCGGTGTATCAGGTACCGGGTGGGCAACACTACGTGGATTGGCTAACCGGGTTTGTCAATGTGACGCTGCACAACCTGGCGTGTTATCTGCGTAATGAACTCAATCGTTATCTGGGCAGTATGAAGGATTACGAGTGGTGGTTCGAATACAGTGGCAACGGTGTGGTTTACAGTCGTCAGAATAAAGCGACCATTAACTACGTTAACCCGGTGGAACTGGTGACCGAAGCGGATCATGTGAACTTTGAAATCGGGCTGATGCCGCGTATGCCGCAGAAGACCAAACAGATGTTGGTCATCAATGCCGACGCACACGAAGCCGAAGGTCTTGAAGCTGAACGTCACTTGCGCGATCTGCTGGCTAAAGTGCCTGACATGCTGATGCAGTATTACAGCATGCTGGCGCAAGCCGGTCGCACTGAAGGCGACGTAATGATCAAGTATCGCAGTCATGCTGTACTGAGTCACGTGGAAGAAACCATTCGTCAAATCAATACCTCCTTGCCGATCCGTTTCAACCTCATCAGTGAAAAGCAGCAGGAACACCAGATCATCACTCAGCACGCCGTGAACAGCATGGAGCGTAATCTGGAACGCCGGTCGATTGAGGTAATCAATAAGCAGCAGAACCATATTGCAAATACGCTGATTGAAACCCGTAACAAAATCATCAAGCGCAAACGGGTCACTGAACTGGATCAGAAAGTGATTGCCTCGGTGGCACCGGATGTGTTTAAGGAAACATATCTTCACGATGATTTACGTCAGTCGATCATGGATCCTTCTACCTGGTACAAGTTTGATGGGATTAACCCTGCTGAACTGCCAGAGCCTGTTGTGGTCACGTGTTTGCTGATCAGTAACTACGTGGACAATTTAATCGGTAATGGCACGACACATCGTCTGCCGGTTTATGAAGGCCGTAAACCAGCTGAGACATTGTTATCAGCAATCCCGCTTTACACCAATTAGTGAGTCGGTATGTATCTAAACATTAATATGCAGCCAACCTTGTATCGTTGGTTCAGCAGTGAGATGTTGGATAACCCCATAACGCGCTACGCCATTACAGACCTGTTGCAGTTCGTGTCAGAATCAGCGGTAGGTACTGAGTCCGAACTTGACGTTATCGGTCCTTCGTCCTACCTGGTGGGTCTGGGTACGCCAAAGGAAACGGTCGAAAAGTTTGTACAAGTCGCTGCCCAAGAGATTCATTTATTCTACATGAATAATACGCAACCTGAATGGCGCAGTTGGGGTCGACATCGAATAGTAATAGATGCGGCATACAACATTTTTATTCAGTTAGGAATTGACCCGTATGTCTGAACATGATCAGGTGTATGTCATTGACTGTGGCGGGATCGTTGCTCGCTACAAAATCCGTTGCCCTAACCTGTCCGAGGACAACCTACACGCCATCGTTGCAGCCGGTGCGGTCCATGCCGTTGACAAAGTGTATGTCGACCCAATCCTGGAGCAGCCCGAATACGGCCAACCCATCAGTTTGCGTGATGCCTCTATCATGAGTAATGCGGTCGCCCAGGAATTGCGAGAGCAACTGGAACCTGTTATCCGTGCGATGATGCGTCATGCCTCTGACACCCAGTGTGTGAAAACCAAATGCACACTGGAAGGGACGGCCGTGGTTGTGACCCTGGCGTTAGATGAGGAGGAGTAAATGTACCCGTATGGTAAACGTAGCTATCTGCCCAATCAGTTTATCGTTGACCTGAACACCTTCATCTGGACCAACCCAAATAACATCCTGGGTATCTTCTCCCACACGATGTTGTTTGATGCCTACACCAACACCCTGTTCAACTCCATTGGTAAAGTTGAGTACGATTACGGCTCACTGATGGAGTGGGTAGACAAAGAACTGGGTGTGGACGGCAATCCTGACTGTGACGTCACGCCACTGGTGAATGACCCTGCTTTCATTCAGTATATGCAATCCAGTGTGGTGGCCGGGTTCTGTGATTTTGTCACCAACAACCGTGTGTACGTTGCCCGTACATTAATCCCGGTGTTGAACCAGGTAAGCGATGTGGTCATGGTTGCGCAAGACGACGCGTCTCACACCGTACGCCTTGAATACATGTGAGGTAGCTATGGGTCCGTTCTTTGTTGTTGACTTGCGTGGTTACGCCCCACAGATCACTGACCACTATGGTTCGTCACCTGCTCGGTTGGTTGGACCGTTTCACCATTTCATGATGACGTTGTTGGCGATGTATAAGTCTATCCATAACAGCGCTGGCGATGAAGATGTGGTGTTGGATAACTACATCAACGGGAGCATGGTGACACTGAACGACGCAGCACAGCAGCACCTTCATGTGGTCATGCAATCGATGATGGGGTTGTTAACGCGACTGGGAATGGTGTACGGGGAAATCCACCCAGGGTTAATCCGTAACCTGGTTTTTGACCAAGAGAGCTGGACCTTGCTTATTGAGTTCGGAGGAGAGAATGATCAAGCATGAAATGAATGCCATCGTGTTCTCAATATTACCGCAACGTGATGAAGCATTGCATCAACTGGTCCGTCGACATCTGATCAACATCGGCGACATCGATATTAACCTGCTGGTCTACATGGCGCTCAATCAACTGACCATCAATCAGCTGGTGAGTGCAGCACAGACCAAAAATATCGAGCAGCTTTGTCATCAGCATTTGCCGAACAACAGTTACGAACATTATCAGGTTGTGATGTTCGTGTGTGAGCAAATTGCTTTGTTGCTGTACAATGACTACCGTATCGCGATCGAGCAATCCCGGATGCCGTTACCGTCTCGAATGATTGAGGCGAAGTACAGTAACGGTGTGGTCACAATGGTCTTTGAATCGATGGATGATCAATCATGCGTGTATTCGTACACGACTTTGCTCCAATAGTTTCAGGGCTCATGGGTGAGCTGACACAGATGGAAGATGCGTGCGTGACGTATGAAGATGTCATTGACTTCTTACTCGGGAACCGGGAGCCCCTCGACAACCCGTCCGGGTATGAAGATTACATGGTGGATTACTTCTGCGACTGTAAGGATCTGAACATCCACGATCGGCACTTGGTAAGGTCAAGCTACTATCGACTGAAGCCACTGGTTGAATCCCTTTTCCCGCAAGCACACGGTAAATGGGTATGTTGTGGGTTTGTTGGAACTGTCGGGTATTTTATACACAGCCACCTACCAGATGACCCCACGATAGATTCTCTCCGTGTTGCGGTTACTCAGTCGATTCGATCACTTTGGGGTTACTATGATTCTCGCCTTACGCACGCCCGCTTTTGATCGGGTCTTCAACGCCGTGAAACAAGTCGTTGCCACGGATCACCTCTCTGAAAGCATTAACCTGGGGGTGATCAACGATGTGGTGTATGAGTTGTTTCGCCAATGTACCGAGCGGGTGAACATTGTTGATGTTGATCCCGAATACCAAAGCCTGTATCAGCCATTTTATGAAGCACTGAACGAACTGCTATTGCTACACAACGTCCCGGTAATCGCTGTCTCAGGATTATTGGTGGACGGTCCGGATTTCTGGACCATCATCCTCGTTGTGGATCAGCGGTTAATGTATACTGTCGGGGGATGTCAACATGGGGTATGAGTTACTGGTCAAAGGAGCAACGGTGGATTTCATCGTTGAGGCACCTGAGATCTTAACCAGTGGATTTACGAACGCGAAGATCATGGCTGATCTGGATATGGAAACCGCACAGGCGTTGGGGCTTGATGTGCAAGCCAAACACCAAAGCCTGTACCCGCTCATTAAAGGAAAGGGCATTGCTGATGACCCGTCTTCATACGGCTACATTCGTGTGCAGAAAGAAAGCGGGTCCATTGTCATGCTCGGTATTCCATGGATCAAGGAATCCTCCATTGTCGCGAAGCAACGTCGTCGCATCACAGTGGACATTCCTGACGTGGGGACCAATGACATCGCTATCGTGAAAGCTGCATTGGAATCCAATGGCTATCCAGATGCCGTGGTGAAATTGGTAGATTGAACCATGGGGGCTTAGGCTCCCGTGGTTTTCTTTTATGCCCAGCATTTATTTTTTGACATTGTTGGGCTATCCAATAGAGACCATTTTCGGCCGTAAGGATATTCCATGGAATTATTCGTTAATAAGGCTAGCGAGTACAAACGTGACTTGCGCATTCATCACCACTATTGTGAGAATAAAGCCAAATCACTGTCGCTGCTTTTCAATGAGCCGATGGAGAAGACACGTGAGTTCGTCACTCGTGTCACTGCACCTGGCGGTAAGCATGGGGTAATTGATCCCCGTGTGCGTATTTTGATTCGTGGTAAGAACGGTGACCGCGAACTGAAGTTTACGACCTTTAACAAGTTTCTTAATGCGGTGGATAAACGTCAGGCGATTTTGAGTCCGTCGTTAACAGCGTACCTGAACCCAAAAGAAAAAGTATCACAGTACGCGGTATCCACTGACAACAACATCAAAGCACGTAAAGTCATTAAGAAAGAGATGTTCCTGGCTGAGCAACGTGGTGACGTCACCACAGCCCAGATTAAAGATATCATGCAGACGGGTCGTAAGCTGACCAACAACGGAATGTCCGGTGGGTTCTGTACCGCGTCCACACCGTTCTATTGTCGTTCTGCCCACAGTTCGTTAACGTCGTGCTGTCGTTCTGCAACGTCGTCAACCAACGCCTTTAACGAGAAGTTCTTAGCCGGTAACCGTCACTATCACTCGCCTGAGATTGTGATGGAGAACATAGCCTCGATCTGTCTGCACTCGAACTATGAGTTGATTGATCAGGCGATGCGTGAATTCAACCTGGCCTACCCAACGGTTGATCAGGTGATCGCGTGTATCTATCGTGGTTCACGTCGTTACTGGTCAGACCGTCGTTACATGGCGATGATCCATCAGCAAGTCAGTAACATGACACCGGGTGAGCGTGCCGCGTTCATGTTTACCAGTGACATGTATCACATGCGTGTGGTCAACCCTGACTTCGTGCGTCAGATGCTGGTTGATATTGCTGAGAAAACCAAAGTGGGTATCAGTGAAGACGTGGCGCTGAAAGATGGCGATGCTCGTGTACTAGCCACCATGAAGTGTGCGGAAGACATTATCCGTGTCGGTGTGAAAGAGTCTGAGAACTCGGATGAGATCAAAGACCTGGTGAAAGCCAACTACCAGCTGTCTGTACAAAACATCGAGAAGTACCGTTCGTATGTGCGTGCATTCTTGGTAACACCAAACACCCCTGCGTCGATTGCCATGATGCCGCACCATGTGCGTGAAGTTGTGTTAGCGTCCGATACCGACTCCTCGATCTTTACTGAGCAGGAATGGGTAGACTGGATTGAGCCAAACTACGATCTGCGTCAAGAACGTATTCAGGTTAACGCCGCAGTAACCTTCCTGGTTTCTCAACAGGTTGTGCATTTGCTGGCGATTGTGTCGGGTAACATCGGTGTATCTGAAGACCAGATGTTCCGCTTGACCATGAAGAACGAATACTACTTTGAGTCGTTTGTGTTGACCAACATGGGTAAACACTACTTTGCCACTCAGACGGCGCGTGAAGGGAACTTCTATGCGAAGCCGAAGCTGGAGCTCAAAGGCGTGCACTTGCGTAACTCCAACGTGCCAAAAGAGATTCGTGATCGTGGTAACAAGATCATCAACGACATCCTGGATAAGTCCAACAGCAACACCCAGTTCTCAGTGGTTGAACTCCTGCAACAGGTGGGTGACATTGAGCGCTTTATCATCAACTCGATCCAAAGTGGTGAGCCGGTGTTCTTGGCGAAAGCCACCATCAAGGACAAAGACTCCTACACCAAACCGCTGAGCAACAACTATTACCACTACCTCATGTGGGAAGAAGTATTTGCACCGAAGTACGGCCCAGCACCACAGCTGCAGTACTTAGGCTTGAAAGCGAAGTTAGGATTGGAATCGCGTACGGCTGTGAATGAATGGCTGGATGAGTTGGAAGACCAAGGCTTTGCGCAGCGTATGCGTGACTTCATGGTGAAGTACGGGAAAGACAAGTTGTCACAGGTAATCTTACCAGCGGACATCGTTATGACTCAGGGGTTACCGCAAGAGGTGATTCAGGGGATTAACATTCGTCAGCTGATCATGGAAAACCTGGCCATGGTGTACTCTTGCTTAGAATCGTTAGGGCTTTACTTTACGAATCCGAATGCAACCCGCCTTGTATCAGACGAACACTAAACCGGCATAAGGGTCAGAGGGGGTCACACCCCTCTGACCTGCCGTCTGATAACTATTTGTCTTTAATACGCTGCCGTATGCTGGCAAGTTCTTTTGTAATAACTTGATCGATACTTTGTGGCATTCCACCAATACGAAAGGTATTGTCGTTCTTGATGATGTTCAGGCTGTGTAACACCTCGTTAATCAGAGCACCTTCTTTACGGCCACGGTTAAACGAGTATTCCACTTCCAGTAAGAAGTCGACCAACCAGCTGCGTGCAATGATCCACGCCCAACGACTTTGACGCATATCCAAATCAATGGGTAGGCGAATAGCGTTGTAGCCAGACTGTGTAAAGGTCGGCATCATCATCAGTACGGCTTCCCAATACCGAGGTGTGCGTTTGAGCTCTTTGACGTTGTGCGCAATCACGTTATCGGCCAGTGTCATGTCATCCATTAGCCAGAACGGTTGACGAGGATTGAGACTGTGGCCTTTAATGCCGCGATACGCTTTGATGGTCCGGTTGATTAAAGCAATGTCGTTGTGTGACTTCACCAGGTTCTGTACCGGATAGCAGGCTACAAACTGTTGAATGGTCGGGACCGGTTTAGGGTTGGTCTCAGCCACCCACTGGTTGAACTTGAGCCACTGCAGCGCTAATAAAGGAATGTTAACACTGAGTACAGCAATACCACTTCCACCCATGATCTGACGTTTATCGAGCAGACCGTAGTTGGAGACGTCATAAGGGTGACGGTGAACACGCACCGGTTCCATGTCATACCAGGGTGTGGTTAACGCTTCTTCATAGGTAGTCGACGTGGCGATCACAATCTCCATGACGCTATCAGGGTAGAAGCTGGATTTACTGATGGTGCCGTAACTGGTACTGGAGGTCATTCCCACGGCATTGGCTAAACGGTAATCACGCAGACGAACTTCATCGTAGTATTTACGAACATCTTGCGCCGATAATTGTGTAAGCTTGCCCGGTAATTTTATTTGTTTGAGTAGCCTGCAAACCACGTGATTGTTTTGGACGTGGAAAGTATTGCGTCTAAAATAATCTTGTGCACGCCCGAGGTTAAGCATAGCAATGTCCCGTAAACGGTCCATCTGCGGGTTCATCATGTTACCATGATTGAGCTGCATATCGTTACTGAATAAGGTGTACATAGCGACCTCGGATATGGCATTCGGTAATAAAAAACATAGTGAGTTATACTATGTGAGATAACATCTCTCCTCTAGGTTAACGCCTAGTTGCCGAGTGGAGACAGATTCAAACTTTTTACAACCCTATATTACCTAAGTGTAATTACCATGGTAATTTCATTCGCGAATGTTAAATATAAGTGGCCCCGCCACTGAACACCAAAAAGGAACAAGCAGTATGAAAACTCGTAACGACCAGCCGCAACCAGCTAACAACTCTCTGGCCGATGCACTGAACCAGGCGAACGCACAGCAGCAGCCTCAGGCACAACCGCAGGCGCAGCCACAACCTCAGGTTCAACAGCCGCAGGGTACTGCTCAGCAGCAGCCGATCTTCCAGCAGCCGCAACAGGGCTTCGCTGGTCAGGCGCCGCAGCAGGATGGCCAGGATCGTAACTCTAAGATCTTCGGTCTGAACAACCGCATGTCGCGTACCTTCTCTTCTCAGACCTATTCTGAGAACTTCAAGATCGCGAACGAAGCGGTGCAGGAATTCTGCAAACCGTACGAAGGTGATGGCTTCAACCAGACCTTCTTCGTAATCCCACTGCAGGACCAGAACCTGCACTGTGCTGCACTGATCTACGTCATGGCTATCAGCCAGTCCGCTTACGGCGTGTACACCTACATGCTGGAAAACACCGGTAGCCCGCTGAAGCCGCTGGTAGGTAACGACCAGTTCACTGGCGAGCGCTATGAGCTGCCGCGCATGACCGGTTCTCAGTACGATGATATCTACTGGGGTGCCGTGAAGGGCGCAGTAATCCGTCATCTGAAACTGCAGAACAACTCTGCTGTCCAGATCATGGAAGCTGGCGCGGGTGTTATCCATGCGGAAATGGATTGGAAAGACGGTGGCGCAATCGGTCGTCTGCTGAACAACGCAGAAAACGCCGTGTACGCTTACGCGAACCGCATCTCTGGCTACAAGATCGAAGAGCCGCTGAACCTGGCAACTGCGATCAACCCGCTGGTTGACCGTCTGTCCGCTGGTTTCAACTTCAATCCGCAGCCTCTGATTACGGCTGATGGTCAGCCGATGCGCAACGACGTAGAGATCAAACTGACCGTGTCTTCTGAAGGCAACGTGCAGGTACAGAACTCTGAGCCGTTCACTACCGTTCACGGTTACGTGGAACTGGTAAGCGCAGGTCCGCAGCCGGTCATGATCCCGAACGGTTACGGTCAGATGATGCAGGCGCCGCAGCGCTACTACCCGCAGCTGGCAATCACTGCCGTTGACCAGGGTATCTTCGACGCAGAAGCACCGGAGTTCCAGGTGCTGGGTCTGTACGTAGCCACCCTGTTGCTGGAAAACAACAACTGGATGAATGCGTTCGCACCACGTATGGTCGGCGGTGTTGATATCAACGATATCGGCGCACTGAACTACGAACTGCGCATGGGCGTGGATCCGCAAGATCCTAACGCGCGTCCGAAGAAGATCGATACCAAAACGCACGAGTTCAACAACAACGCACTGCAGCAGCTGCTGAGCCAGGCGTGCTTCCCGAACATGTCCGTAGTCATGGACATCGAAGAAACTGGTCACCGTAACTGGGTGAACTCCATGTTCCTTCAAGCGGGCGGTATCCCGGGTTCTAACGCAACCATGCTGCCGCAGGACGGCCGTCTGGCGCACGAAGCAGTTATCGCTGCTGCGAACAACCTGACCAATGGCGAGTTCAGTAAGTTCTTTACTGACACTACCAAACTGATCACTATCCGTGACGGTTCTCGTATCCAGGGTGGTTACTACCTGAGCGACGATGGTAAGCGTCTGGACGTTCGTAACGTTGACCTGGTAGCAGTACTGAACTTCCTGGGTGAATCTGATCCGCGTCGCGTTGAAGAATGGAAAATGATCTGTTCTTCTACCTCTGGCCTGTCTGGTCCGAAACGCATCGCACTGCGTCAGCAGTTCCTGCAGACTATCCTGGGTGCATCGTACGTGCAGAAATGCTACTACGAGCGCGTCATGATTTCCAACGACTTCCTGGCCGCACTGCGTTCTGCAATCATCGCAGCCGGTGTTCAGGTTCGTCCGGAGAACATGTCTAACCAGTACAACGCCATGTCTTACGGCATGCCGCTGGCCGCACAGTATGGCTTCAACACCCATACCGCGTCTTCGCTGCAGGCTGCAGGCTACGGTCAGCTGGATCAGCAGGGTCGTGTCGTACAGTTCGGTAACTACCGTACTCCGTTCGGCCACTTCAACGTCCAGTAAGTTGTTAGCATAACCCCATGGAGGAGAGGGAAACCTCTCCTCCTTTTATGCCCTATCACTATTTTTTTACCTGTTGGAAGAGGATAAGTCATGCAGCCAATAGCCAATGGCGGTGTGTGCGCAACGGTAGCTGATCACGACAAAGCGTTTTTACAGCTGACGTATAGCCCGGTGTTAATCAATGATTTTGATCTTAGCATCGAAGCAGAACGTGCCAAGCTGAATGCGCAAATGCGTGTGAGCTACGATGCGGACATGTTTAGCGTGAAGCCACGTTGTTTCTGTGGTAAGTTAGAAGGGGGCGAAAAGGTTGGGCGTGTATGCGGTTCATGTAACACCAAAGTTACAGTGGTAACTGAGGAAGCCATTGAATCACAACTCTGGTTCCAAACACCTGTAGGCGTTGCCGGCTTTATTAACCCACAGATCTGGACGTTGTTGTTCCAGCCGTTTGTGGTGAAAGGATTCAACCCACTGGAATACTTTGCTGACCGTCAATATACGCCAGCAAAAAGCAGTGGTGATTACCGTAACAAAGAAATCTACAAACTCTGTAAAGAGATGGGTTTCCCCCGTGGCATGAACAGCCTGGTAGAGAACTTCGATAAGATCATGACTACGCTGCTGAACTCGTCAGTGGTGCGTGGCAGTAACATCTCATCAGAAGCCCTGCGTAACTATGCGGGTCTCTATCAACAATACCGTGAAGTGATCTTCTGTAAGTATCTGCAGCTGCCGTCAAAGCTGGTATTCATTGTTGAATCCAATGCAACCGGTCGCTATGCAGAGCCTGGTATGAAGATGGCCCAGGATGCGGCTCTAACGATCTGTGATGCCCGCAAGGAACTCATTGATCAACACGACTTACGGTATAACGAAAACATCGCTATCAAGGTTGTGCGTGGCCTGGCAAGCTTCTACGCAACCCATGATAAAGATATCTTCGCAGGTAAACCGGGATTGCTTCGTAAGAACATCGGTGGTTCACGCATGCCCTTTACGGCACGCTGTGTTATCACCTCGAAGACCGGTAATCACGACATGGATGAAGTGGATATCCCGCGGTGTATTGCGATTCCGTTGTTGCGGTTCCACATTGCCAACAAGCTGAAGTTACTGGGTTATAATCCGATCCAGATACTGTCGATGATTACCTCATCGATTAAACAGCCGGTGGACGTGATTGATAAGGTGCTGGATGAGTTAGAACTGGATCCGAACGTTACGGGACCTACAGCACGTCTGATCAAGATCTTCTTGTTACGTAACCCAACCTTACGCTGGTTGTCTAACCGTCGTTTCTGGGTGCGTATCAACCGCAATCCGGAAGAGATCACCATCAAGATCTCAACCCTGTCTATTATCTCCTCGAACGCTGACTTCGACGGTGATGAGTTGAACCTGTTAATGGTCACTGATGAAATCATGTCCACGTATGCGGAAGCATTCGGATCCCACAACTGTGTGTTGGATATGAACAGTCCCTTAACCGTATCGGGTGACATTGCGTTACCGGCTACGTTAATTTCAACCATGAACCGTTGGGCGTACAGTCACGATTAATCCGGTGGGCGGGGTGTAAACTCCCCCGCCTCTTTTCGGAGATCTTCCATGTACGAGAAATATAAACACAGGCTATCGGAAGCCGAGTTTATCGATTTGGGCAGAACCATTTACGAACGGGATGGATTCTTTAACGCGCCTTACTTTCAATACATCGTGGTAGCCTGTAACCAGCCGTCGTTTGACGCGGTGCTGTACTACCTGGCGGTGGTAAAGAAAGAAGTTCGTTTGGAGCTGATAGAACGTTACAGTAATGAATACGCACATGCTGGCGGTTATACGTTGCGTTATTACAATGGACAAACCGTGGTAAATATTCTTGGCCTCCACATGAAGGATGTCGATAATTATAACCACTACAGTGCTGACTCTTTCTTCGACGTTCTAGCGCATGAAATCCAACATCTGCTAATCGCATACTACCAGCGGTTTAACATCAACCCGGTGTTGGAAGAAGAACCGCATGCGTATATGTCTGGTCTGCTGATGAGAAAGATCCTGCGTATTGTGCGTGCCAACTACGCCGCTGGGTTTATTCACGTGCCGAACAAGGTGTACGGTTGTGTGGATGGTTTGGGTTTGTTGCCGACCGCTATGCAACCCAGTGTCTTAACTGTATTGTCAGGGACTGTCAATCAGATGATGACGAACTCAAGTGGGTTAGTAGGGTACCAAAAAGGTATCTGGCAAGCCACCACATACTTCTCAGGGGGTGAATATGTCGAACGCACTCGTTGAGCGTGGGCAACAGGTGATGGATGAGTTTGCACTCAATTGTGCGCCTTTTACTTACCAGGCGTATCTGGTGTTTAACGAACCTGACCTGTTGGCGCTGAAATCGTATCTGGAAACACTTATCTTACATGACGGTGCGGGGTGGGAAACCTTTAAAGATCTGGATCGCAATTTTGATCTGCTGCATCTTAAAAATGCTGCAGGCAACAGAGCATTGTCCATCATCTACATGCCGGTGTTTAAGTTCCAGCAACTGGGTACGAACTTCCTGGCGGTGTATCGACGCATAGCGTTACACATCTCTGAGATTGTGTTCAGTGCCGCAGACCTGGCTGGTTATGGTTTAGATAAAAGCCGGGATATGTTTAATCACCTGGTGGGTAACCTGGCCTCGGGTGCGCTGGTGATGATCGGCCGATACATCGGGGGTAATGTTTGCGCTACGTCAGATGAAGCACGTTTCCTGGACCAGAACCTCACTCGTGAACAATGGTACTATGTGGATCGTCTGACACCGACAGCACTGTCTACAGTGGCTCGTGAGCACTTCATGACCGTTACCAATGGACAGGCGTATATCGACTCAAACGGCAATTGGTTTGCCAAAACTTACTTCCATGACAAACAGCCAGGGTAACCTGGCTTTTATGCTGATTAAAAGGAAACTTGTATGGGTACTTATTACGGCGTTAACATTCGTCTTAAATTGAAGAAGGATGCACCAACAGCTGTTCAGCAGTTCATGGACAAGGCGTTGATCGAAGCAGAACTCGAACAGGCGTTGACGGAATTAGCGTTTCAACCTGTCGATGAAACACATGCGGTGAAGATCGCTAATCTTCGTCAGCATGACGAACTGGGCAATCTGTGCAGTATGATTTGTCAGCGTTCTACGCATTTCAGTACTTGGTGCTGGAACGTTAAAGAAGACCGCGGTGATCATTGGTTGTATGAAACGCGTGGTGGTTGCAGTAGCCGCCGTATCGACAAAGTGTTATTAATGATGCTGGTTGCGGTACTGGCGCCGTATCTTGATACGGGTGACGATGATATCCTGGCACGTATTCTGGGTGAAGAAGACGTTGAGGAAGACGTGCTGGTGATCGACCCCACTGGTCGTGAAGCTAATTGGTTTGACGGTTATCGTTACGAAACCCTTAGTGGTGATTTGCACGACAGCGATCACCCAGCTCAATCCTACTACTCTGGTGTTCTGTCTGATGCAGACGACACACAACCCCACACGCGTTTAATCGCTGAAGATGCCGAGTTCACACCACCGTGGAACTACAAGGCGCTCGAAGAGTTAAACCAAACTAACAAAGCTAAATGGGATGAAGAAAACGCTGCCAACTGGTGGCAATCCCTTAATTAAAAGAGGCAGTCAATGAGTCGTTATTATAAGAAGTCAGACAGCAGCTATGGTGGCGAATGGCAGACGGGTGCGATTGTTCGTGACGTGTGTATTTTGTTCGTGGTGTTTATCGTGTTGTCTATGGCAGGTTGTCCGTATTACCGTGTGTGGGATCAGCAACAAACTGGTAAAGCCGCGTTAGCACGTGCCGTACAAGATCGTCAGATCTCAATCGAAGATGCACGTGCTAAGAAAGAAGCGGCTAAGATGTTGGCTGATGCAGAAATTGAACGGGCTAAAGGCGTGGCGGAAGCTAACCGTATCATTGGTAACTCGTTGAAAGGTAATGACTCGTATCTACACTACCTCTGGTTGGATTCACTGAAAGACACCAAGAACCAGGTGATCTATGTACCGACCGAAGCCAACATGCCTATCATGGAAGCCGGGCGGATGGTTGAGACTCCAAACAAGTAGAAACCTACATTACTACCGTGTAGCCTAGTAAAACCGTACATGGTGGACGCATGCTATACGTAGTAATGATCAATACCCCTAAAGTTCAGGAGGACACATGTTCATTCCAGGCGGTTATGATGCCATGGACGCCGTCCTAGGTCATCGACCACAGGAAAGCACGTTGCAGTATTTTGATAACCAATATCAGAATATGATGGTGGCGGCACAGCAGGTCGGTAACTCGGCATTGCAGCAGATTTACCAGATCGCACAGCAGACGTATAACTACGTGATGGATACCCGTCCGTGGGAGATTGCAGAAGCGCTGACTCGCCAAGCTACACACATGTTTAACCCGAACGCAATTCGCAGCTTAGCAACACTGGCGGATCTGCAAACGGCGAAGCCTGTGATGCAACGCTGGATCATGGCGAACCCAGAAGTGCGTGAGATGTATCACAACAGCCAGATCGACGGCTACTCAGCCACGTATGAAGATGCACAACCGGGTATGATCGGTGTGAATCATTACGACTGGCGTTTGGCTACGACTGGCATGGTGGAACACAACGTGGTCGACGATCAACCAAGCTGGGCTTCAACCACGTACGTGGAAGAACTCATCGAAGGCGATACTGCACTGTCGTTCCAAGACAAGTGCGATATCAAGATCAGTTGGGCCGCGTGTCAGCATTTCATGCAGACGCAGCAGTACGATCCAACGTCGGTGTGGAACAACAAACTGTAATAAAGAAGCCTGGGGTAACACCCAGGCTGTTATGACGATCAGAGGTGACTTAACATGTTTGCAGGCTATGAGCAATTCAACGAGATCTTTGCTGATAAGAAGCAAGAACCCAAGACTCCGCAATACACGCAGGAGCATCCTTTATACACCTATGGTTCTGGTACAACCGTAGTGAATGGACAAACGCTGTATACCGCTGGCTCACAACCCCTTCCGAAAGACCAACAACTTTACTCGTATTAAGGATAGCTGTCATGAAAGAGCTTATTGAAACCAAACCGCTGGACTCTGCTTGCAGCGATGTTCAGAAGTTAGGTCGTTTGAATCGTCCAAGTGAAGTAGACCCAGTCATCATGGAAGTAGGTAATTACCTCGCCACTCCACGTGCCATGGGTCCTGGCCCGCAGAACATGCGTGAGGGCCGTGAACTCAAAGAGCTGCTTGGCAAAGACAAGTGCTGCAATTGCGGTAACAACTGCGCCAGTAAAAAGGACCGCAGCAATGAAGCGTGAGTTTCAGGATCAATCTGCTATGGGTGCAATACTGGCCGAAGATGAAACCGTCATCGATCTTAAACGCCCTGAGCCGCGCATCATCTATCATAAACCTGTCAACGGAGTAGACGTCCATGAGATTCCCTGGCCGCCGAAAGTACAAGCGCAAAAGTAAGTGGGGGACCGGGCCGACGTTGTGTATACCGCCTGACCCGGCGCTGGACAATTTGCTGGCTTCATGGGGTGATCAATGTCTGGGTCGTGTTGATCCTGGTTTAATACCGGGTTCAATGATCGGTGAACTCAAGCGTGGTGATATGTGTAAGATGGGTGCATTAGAAGGTGGCCCGCTTCTGGCATCTGCCGCACGTAGTCAGTTGTTGCGCGCTCATGTCCAGATGCTTTCTGGGGGCACAGAGAAGACCGGTTTCGAGCACAAGGAGCAATAATGTCAACGTCCTTCACGATCAGGCACTATGCTCGCAAACACCGTAGTTGGCGCCATCCGTTATACCACGGTAATGTGTGCGAAGAGCTGTATCACCAGATCGCTGAACTCAAGGTTATTCGTCATCACTACGCCTTGCTCCTTAAAACGAACAAGTCTAGTTATAACCGTAATATGTTTGACGCGCTCTGTGTTAAGATCAAAGACCTGCGTGACCAGTATCATGTCGCGTATCGGGAATCTGATCCTCATCGTAAACCATCATAACAGGCAGGGGTTTCGACCCCTGCCTTTATGCCGTTTCTTTTCTTTTATTTTTAAGTTGCAGAAAATCTCAGACCTATATGACTGAGGTGTATAAGAGCAATAAGCTCTGCACATAACCCATTCTTCTGATCAATCCAATTAAGGAATTCACTATGAACACCACTGAACTGAACAACGCAACTGTAAACGTAACTGGCCAGGTTGAAGTCGTAGCGGTATCTGCAGCGACCAAGAAGCTGAAGAAGATCGCCCTGTTCTCAGTTGGCGCAGCAGCAGCCGGCGTCATCGCTTACCACGGCTACAAGCTGTTCAAGAAAACCCGCGTCGTTGTCGAAGTAGTCGCTGATCCAACTGTAGACAACGCATCTGAAACTGAAGCAGCGGCGCCAGCAGAAACTGCGCAAGCTTAACTTCCTGTTGGCCTCTGCGGAGGCCTTCCTTTGTATCACCCGTATCACCTTAACCTGTTGGAGTAACACCATGGAATTCTTCGATCGCAACTTCTGGTCCGTCATGACCCTTATGGCTCTGTTCTGCACCGCCTACGGCGCCTTCATGTACAGCACCACAAACACCCACGCTCACCGTGCTGCTTTAGCATGGATCAGCAAAGAACTCAGCCTGGTCGATTACAACTACCAAGCTAACCTGCGTGCCTGCCTGCGTAATCTCGATAAAGACTTGAACTTCTGTCAGTCTGAGAACTTCCTGGCTAACATGCGCAACAAAGTTAAGCTTATTAACGATGCAGAAGCGGATCTGTTAACCAGCCGTCAGCAGTTGTCTTTACTGGATACTTTATTAGGTACCCACACCAAACAACACCACGTACGTAAAATCACTAAGACACGTACCGTACGTGACATCGTTAATATTGCTACCCAACACATGTCTGGCGGTGACCCACGTGTCGCCATCAGTGCACTGTTTAGTTGAGGTGGTCATTGCCCGCGCATGCGGGCAAGCCCAGCTGTTCCCCTGGGCTCTTTTTTTTTTTGTTGATTTATCTCTATGTAGACACGGATAAATCAGGAACCATTATGACTCCACAAAAGGTAGTGCCCACGATGTCTGTGGATGGTTGGGTGGTGGGCGTCAAACAGCGCATTGACCGCTTGTTTGCTTATTGGCTGGCTAACCAAAAATCACAGTCGTATCTGACCGATAGTATCATCTCGTTTCAGTACGATGTGCAGCAATGGGGTGAGAACCCGGATCAGCTGGCCATTATCTCCGGTAAGAATCTGGAGAATTACCTGGCCGCCCATTTTGATCAGGTCACGGTTGTTGTTACGGTGAAATACCCGAATGGTGATGGTGTGCCGCCGTATCACTTGGAGTTCGATGTCAAGCTGGCCGAGAAAGGTGTCGGTTACAATGTTGGTCGAACGTTGATTGAAATCAAAGACGGAACCTTCTTCCGCATAATCGAGACTCAGTAAGATGGACGAGACACATCCAGATTGGGCTAACTACCAGCGTGGTGTTAGCGGTGAAAGAAAAGTAGCACGTGACTTTTCACGTGTCACCAACCCACAGCTGCAAGAATCCGTTTTCCGTAGCGTGTTCTTGCCAATGTTTGTCGGCGGTGGTGAATTCATGAACCGGGATGCCTGGCGTGCAGTAGCCGGCAGTATGTTAAATGAGGTGGATATCTTCTCAGGTCACGAGTACCTGTTTACGGTGCCGCCGGTTGACCTGGAAGTGACTTCTGCGGTTTCAGCCCGTGGTCCGGATGGTTCCATGGGAAACACCTTAACCGGTGCGCTGTTAAACGCAGCAGAAGAAGCCAGTGGGTACGAAGCACAGATGCTGGTTAATAGCCAGATTGCGCAAGCGCCCTCCATGGTTGTGGATAAGCGTGAAGAATACATGGCACGTTGGGACGCGATCTTTAAACGCTACGGTATCGACTACAAAGAAGTGCGTCGTGAAGTGGCTATCGCGAAATACGGTGCGGCTGCAGTAGTTGGTGTAAAAGATGACATAGTCGATTCATCTTCTAAGAAGATAGATGAAGGAATTGAGTTCGATGACTCCGACGACGATGACATCCAAAGTTACTGAGTTAAGTAAACTCGTAACGAAAAATCCAAACCGTATCCGTATTCTCCAAACCGGAGATATCCATCTGTGTCACCGTCGCACACCCACCTCTAACATTCTGCGTACCTTGAACTACATGTTCTTTGAGAACGAGTCGTTAAAAGACGTGGATCTGGTTATTCTGGCAGGGGATGTGTGGGATGCGCTGACCTCGCAGTCACATGCCGATGCAGAACTGTCGCGTCAGTGGATTCGCTTGTTTGTTGAGGCGTGTTCACAAAACGATGTGATCCTGCGTGTGATGGAAGGCACACCCGATCACGACCGTAACCAGTCACGTGAGTTTATCTTGCACCAGACTGGGTGTGACGTGAAGTACATCGAAACGCTGTGTATTGAACGCATTGAACGACTTGGGTTGGATATCCTTTATATCCCGGATGAGATTCGTATTAACCACGAAGAGATCTGGAAAGCCACCTGTGAAGTGATGGCAGAGGCAAACCTGACGCAAGTCGATTTAGCAATCATGCACGGTGCGTTTGATTTCCACTTCCCGCCAGGGATGAACATTCCGGCACATGACACGTCACGGTACAGTGGTTTGGTTAAACATGCGGTGTTGGTTAACCACATCCATAAAGCAGCCCACAAGGAAAAGGTCTGGGGTCCAGGCTCACCGGATCGTTTAGCCCATAATGAAGAAGGGCCAAAGGGGTATCACCGCATCACACTGTGCTATCCAGATGATCGGATGGAATTGCAGTGGGTGGAAAACCCGTTTGCTTGGACCTATCGGGCGATCAACGTTCGCGGTAAAGAACTGGATGAAATCATTCAGGTAGCCAAACTCACTGCTGCGGGTATTCCGCCTGGTTCATGGGTGCGGTTAGACTTTGGTGACCCAACCGTGATGTCTGGTGCGCTGCACATGCTGCGTCAGGAGTTTCCCCATGTCCAGTGGGAAATCAAGAACGAGAAGAAGAAAGGTGTGGTGGCTGATAAAACCATCTACAAGCAAGAGCGTTACACCGGTGTGCAAATCACCCGTGACAACGTCCACAACGTCATTACCTCCTGGCTGCGTAACAAACAACTGTTAGGTGATCACCAGGAGCCGATGTTGGCAAGCTTGCTCAGCACAGCTAACGAGGGGTTGTAACATGGAACAGCGTACCATTGGGATGTTACCTATCTCGGTAGGTACGTCGTTAGCGTTTGAGTCGTTGATTGCCAATCCCAAGCACCAGATCGACAACCTGATGTTGAATGTCTCGACGATCTTTCGTAATGTGTTTCAAGCGTACGACACCAATGTGCGCAACACCATTAAGGCAGATCAGCTGTATCAGGACATGATCCAGGACTTAGGTGGGATTCATGAGGTGTTGGGTCGGATCAGTAAAAACAAGACCCCTAACATGATTGCCTACTACTGCAGTTATGCGGGATTGGCGAAACGGTTTAAACATGCCAAGATCTGGACACCGCACAAACCCATTCAGTTAGCGTACGCACAAGTCGAAGACGAAGTTGTCAAACGCTTGTTATCGCAGCTGCGTGGGCACGTACGTTTGTGTGATCACACGATCCCCAATGGTCTACGTAATACCTATGTGGTGACCAACCACATTGTGGATCTGGTTGTGCCTAACGGGTACGGTGAGATTACGTTAATCGAATCACACACCGCAGCCTTGAAGGAAAAAGACCAGTGGTACACGAAACTTACGGGCGGTAGTAAATTTGAACGGATTCCATTTAATCCTTTGACATTACAGGTCTTTGGTGACAATTCGACGAACTTCAAATCTAACGACTTTAAATACAAAGCGATTATCCATGAGCTGGCCGAGAAATACAAGTGGACACCTATGACCACGGTAGAGCGTGTCAAGCTGGGTATCGCGAGTGTGCAGGATGAAGACCTGCGCGAACAACTTTCACAGATGCTAAATGCATAACGCCATTAACAGGAGCACTACCCATGGCCCGTCCTCAATTTACCCCACGTGAAAAATCGTTCCTGAATGACTGGAACACCTGCATGAAAGGACCGACGCAGAACGGTGCGCAGCATCCGTCTGAATTCCGTATGGTTATGGCCGGTAACAACGTGGCTATCCAGATCGAAACCAAACTGCGTGATGCCAAGAACTACGGTCGCTTTGAAGTCAAAGTCCCGTACACCTCTGCAATCGGCGTGCTGGTGACAATCGACTACCTGCTGAAGAACAAAGACAAAGGCAAGCTGTCTTATGCCATGAAAGACTTCGTCTTCTTCGGCCCGGGTAAACGTTCTGACAGCCCGATGGAGAAAGGTAAGCTGACCGTGGGTCGTGATGCAGACGGTTGTCTGTACATGGGCCTGTCGGGCAAAGACATCACTCCGATCAAATTCGTGTTCGTGCCGGCGATGTTCGATGAATGGCTGGATGAAAGCGGTTCACGTCTGGCGCCTGCGCCGCAGTCTGAGCTGGCTGCAACCATGTTCTACGAAACCTATCGCGGTCTGCTGCCGGTCATCGCAACCATGTACTACAAAGAGCCTGAGAAGAAAGAAGGCGGTAATGGTGGTAATGGCGGCGGCGGAAACGGTGGCGGCTACGGCGGTGGTAACCGTGGTGGCAATGGTGGCGGAAATGGCGGTGGTGGTAACTGGGGTGGTGGCGGTAATAACAACTCTGGTGGCGGTGATTCTGGCGGCTTCGACGACAGCATTCCGTTCTAAGCAGTACCAGTTAATGCGCTAACTCATACGGGCAGGACTTCGGTCCTGCCTTTATGCCGGTTGATGGTATGAACTTACTATTGGGTTAGAGGCGTTTATGCTTGAGGCATTATTATCTTCACCGCCTTTAATAAAGGCAGCCCCTGGTCAGGTACAATATGTCATAGCGGGAACATATTCATGGAAGGTTCCTGATGGGGTGAAATCTATCTGTGCAGTCTGCATCGGGGGTGGGTCACAAGCTTCATCAACTGGCGGGTTCTTCGGTGGGATGGGCGCGGCGTTACGTTGGGAAAACAACATCCCTGTCACACCAGGCGAAACCTTGACTATTGTTGTGGCGGCAGGAAAACCATCGATTGGCTACACGGGTGCATTGGGTTATTCTGCCGGTAATGATACGATTATCAAACGCGGATCAACCATTTTGCTTAAAGCAGCCGGTGGGCGTCAAACCAGTGATCAGCAAATTGCTGACTCAGTGGGTGTCAATGGCGGTAATGGTGGGGTACGTATCAGTGCACCCAATAACAACTCGGGTATTCCTGGTTCAGGTACGGGTGGTTATTTTGGGGACGGTGGCGGTAGTTCAGCGAATGCTCAGCCTACTGATACCACCGCAGGTAAAGCAGGCGGAACAAGTGGCAACTCTGTAAACGGACAATACATCAGTGGCGGTGGTGACGGCACTGGTGCGTTCCTCACAGGGCAAGGCGGCTCAGGCACACGTTGCGGTGCCGGTGGTGGTTGTACTAGCCGTTCGAGTGATTACGCCAAAGCATACGGTCCCGGCGGTACAGGTGGTTGTCGAATCATTTGGGGTACCGATCGTTCGTACCCAAGCAATGCTTTAGATGTAGCAGCATAATTACCGGGCCGGGGAGTCATACCCGGCCTTTATGCCGATCTGGCGCGGTTTCTCCGTTTTTTCTGACATAAACCCCCTACCTTATAAGTGTCAGTATTACGCAATAAAACCAAACATTTTTAAAGCCTACATTACTAATGTGTGTGATCACCATTGAGGATCTTTACCTGTGAACTTAAGTTACACATCCAAGCAATCCACATCGGGGCTAATGCTTGCCACGATTCTGGTCAGCCACAACGGTGAATCCATTACGTTTAACCAAGATGGATTCTTCAAGTCCAGTCAGAAAGATCACCAAGGTACGTTTGACGAATTAAACGGTTATATTGCGGCCTACCTCAACCCGCAACAACAACAGCAGATGTTCAGTGTGTATCAGCGTATTCGCTACATTCTGGATACTGAGCAGGCAACGCCGAAAACGTTACTGCCAAAGTTGCAACCTCTGGTTCGTGAACTGTATTCGCTGGTGAGTATTAATGACGTTAACCTTTACATGTACAACAATAACCTGACCCACATTCCCAGTGGTGTGCATGAAGTTGCGGTGCAGAACAAAGAGTATTCCGATGATACCACGTACTTAAAAGCCGATTACATCCGTCTGGTCAACTTGTCAGTGTTGTTGCACTTGATGGCACCGGTGATTGCTGACTACGTCAATGCCGTAGGTGCGGTGACGGGTGTGCAGTTCAAAGAGATTGCTGCACTGGCGTTGTTTACCTATGCAGACATCTATCACTGCGAAGAGATGGTGAAAGTTCGCCGTTACGTAGAAGCCCACTGTTATAAGCAGCCTGTGCCGTTGTCCGCAACGCTCGGTGGTTTGTCAGAGGAAAGCTTCCCGAAATGGATGCTGGCTTCTATCATTGCTCGTCGACTGTGTATCAACCACGTTCGTCATGATGACACCAGTGGTCACCTGGTGACACAGATCTTCATGCACATTCGCTACAACATCCGTTTAGACGGAAAGTTTGGTGGCGGTGTGATGGCGAAGAACGGTCGTCATGTGGTGGGCGATGATGAGCAGGAAAAGCCCGTCATTGAAAACTGGAAGACCAAACAGGAGATCTACGAAACGGATATCCAGATTTGTGAAGAAGGGTACGTTGAACCGTACTTCCCTGCTTCGCATATCGAGCCCGGTCTTTCGCGTGACATGTTAGACAAGTGTTTGAAAGCCATCCCCACTGACTGGAACTTTGAACTGACCGAGCATCAGGTAATGTTGATGCAATGGGTGAGTGCAAAGTTTACCCCTCCGGCAGCGGTTGAGTATTTCAACTTTAACGTCGACATGGTGTTACTGGCGATCACGCAAGCAGTGCTGTGGCATCGTGGGTTCCCACAACTGGCAGCGATTGCCGGCACGTATCGTGCAGATGTGCAAATCGATGAACTGCCGGTGCCGCAACAGGCATTGCCACAAAACGTGAAAGCTGAACTGGAGAAGATGTACAATATCCAACTGGATAAACGTCAAGGCACCAACGACGGTTTAGTGCATCGCACCATTGAAGCGTTTACCCGATCTGTCATGGTCGGTACGTATAAAGTGGTCGGCCCGGATGAGTTACTGATCGCATCGCAGATTGTCGATTACGAACGTATCCTGGTTGTACCGAATAACCTGAACTTCTTGATTGCAGACTTAATTCGTTACGTCGCAACCGAAGGTCAACTTGAAGTCGCTAATTAACTTGTAGGAGAGAACACATGAGCATCGGGACACACGCCGGCGGATTTATCGAAATGGGTTTAATGTGCCGTACCACGCGGTACCACACGCAATACCGTCGCCCAATGCACGCAAACTTTGGTCAGAACATCAACGCTCTGGCAGAAATTGCAGCAGGCAACGACTTCAGTAAAGAACGTCTGGCGCCGATTGCAGCGACTTCTCTGACCATGAACCCGCAGATTGAATCAGAAGCGGGTATCATCGGTGGTTGGGGTGAAGAGCGCTGCCTGTTTGCGCTGAAGATTGTTCACCAAACCAACCATGCGGGTACCATGCGTTTAGTGCAGTACCTGCAAGGTTATACCGACCATATGGGTATGCACATGGGTGCAAATGGCATCATCGGTGGTTCTGCCGGTAAGATCTCCATTAACCCTGCTATGCGTCTGTTCTTTAACAGCAGCTTAATGTTCCAGGAGCACACGCACGTTAACGGCTACGGTCAGCAGCAGACCACAGTTACGCCGGTAGAAGCCAGTCAGCTGTTAATGGGTACCACGGCCTCATTGCACCAAGGTACGTACACGCTTCGCCCTGAAGATGTGTACAGCCTGATGCACACGCAGGAAGTGGTGAACTCGGTTAGCCGTTATCAGGAAAATAACGGTCAGGGTGCACAGGTCAATATGCAAGATGGTCGTGTGATGTTCCAAAACGGTCAGCCGTTGAAGAAGTCTGCACGCACCAACTTAATCCCGTCTAACTACATGTCACAACTGTTAACCACACCGTCAAACATCATGATGGCGTATCAAGGTGAGCAGAACGTTGACGTTGCTAATAAAGCGGCGACATCGTTGTCAAGTGGTTACGTGGCATCTGATCAGACCCTCGGCATGATGCTGGAACGCACCGGTCTGTCTGAGAACGGCTCGATCACGTACGGTGAACTGTGTCAGCTGTTCCAGAACGCGGATAACACCATTGTCCGTCTGGGTATGGAATCAGCTCAAGTTCAAGGTGCTCACGGTCAGAACTCTGAGTACATGAACGGTGCGAACTGGGAAACCATTATCTCGCAGATGCTGCAGAACGTGGTAGCGGCGCTGATGGTGGAAACCTCCATGCGTAAGATCATGCTGGCAGGTGATAACTTCTCTGGGTCGGACATGATGCAGGGTACCATCGCTGGTCAGTTCAAAATCAACGCATTGAACGGACAGTCGTTCATTGCCGGTCGTCCGTGGGAATATTCCTGCGAACAGGTGAAGATGCGTTTGATCCAGGAATTCCTGGTAGGCTTTACTGGTCACAACTACGTGCCAATCGGTTTCTCTCTGTACATTGACCTGTATGGCGAATGCGTCATTGACGTAACGTATAATGGTGGCCCGGTGACTCGCTACGCTACACCGATGTTTGGTGATAGCCTGTACTCACCAATGTTGACGGATAACCGTGCTACCCTGGCACACATGTCCGCGGAAACCCGTCAAGTTACACACAACCTTCTCAACGTACTGTAAGGAATTAGCATGGAACTGTTACAACACTACAAAGCTTTCGTAGAATCGGTCCCGGGTAACATCGTCGACCAGACCGGTCATGTTCTGCGTGAGACCAGTGAAGGGCTGAAGCCAGTCGTGTGGGTAGGTAAAGAAGTGGTGCTGCCTACCCCTGAATTCCTGGCATCTCCGGACTGGAACAAATACATTCCTTTCCACCCGATGTGCGAATCCATCGCACGTGGTGAGTCGGACATCATTCAGCTGGCGCAGACCTTTGTGCGTATCTCTCTGTGGGATCGCTTCATCGATGTTGCGCGTACCCTGCTGCAGATCGCAGCAGATCAGTCACTGCAGACCAAACTGACGCCGGCACAACAGAAACTGCTGAGTGCAATTTCTGAAGCGGATGCGACCACCCTGGAAAACTTCGGTAAGATCATTGCGAAATCTCGTCATGATTACTCTGAAGGTCTGGATCGTCGTATCATCGCGGTGTACTTGCGTCGTGGTGGTTCACAGGACGGCCAGCGTTTCTCACGCACCTTCGTGACGCGCTTCCCGCTGTACAACGAGCTGCTGAAAGCAGAAGATGCGAAGGATGCCAAAGACCGTAAGGTATTTGATGTCCAACTGCGTGCAAAAGACATCCCGGTGTTGAAAGCACTGCACGAAACCATCTTCCCGGGTGACGAGTCGACGTACACCATCGGTACGAACTCTAACCTGGCGCCGTACTACACGGTCCTGCTGAACGGTTATGCAAACATGGCGGGTCAGTTAAACTCGATCATCAAGCCGTTTAGCAAAACCAAAGGCGTGAACCTTAAACTGATCGACCTGAGCTGGGACCAAGGTGATGACCTGACGCGTTTCCGTAACGCGATTCCGGCACTGCCACACAACGAAGGTAACGATCCGGTTGCAGATCCGAACGCGGCACCGCAGGCCACACAGCCGGTTGCTCAACAGCAGCCGACTCTGCAGACCGCCTTTGCTCAGCCGATGTCACAACCGCTGGCGCAGCCTCAGGCACAACCTGTCGCTGATACCTTTACCAAACCAACGGCAACCATCGGTTCCGCTAATCCGTCACACGCAGCGCCTAAGCCGGCCGCCAACAACAGCAACACTGTGGGTTGGAATGACCTGGCTAAGCAGAATCAGCCGCAGATGGGTTACGGTATGCCACAACAGGGATACGGTTACGGTCAACCGATGATGCCACAGCAGGGTATGCCAATGATGCCGCAACCAGGCATGATGCAACCGCAGGGTATGTATCCGAACACCCCGCAGTTCCAACCACAGCAGCCAATGATGCCTCAACAACAGATGATGTATCAGCAACCGCAACCTGGTTTCAGCTACGGCCCGATGATGGCAAACGGTATGCCGCAACCACCAATGCCACCAACAACGCAGCCTCAGCAGCCGCAAATCATGCAGGGTCAACCTAACATGATGTACCAGCCGCAGATGCCGCAGATGATGTACCAGCAGCCGGGCATGCCAATGATGCAGCAACCGGGAATGATGCAGCCGCAGCAGTATGCGCCGCAGTTCCAGTTTGTTACGCGTTAATCGGTAGGCCGGCATAAGTAAGAGGCGATGTGGGGGAAACCCCACATCTGCCCCTTCTTATTTTTTGTCTCACTTATTAGTGTAGTGAAGCGTGATCAGCCCTTGCAGCATTTGATCTGATTCATCGATGACCAACATCCCCTCTCTTAAGAAGTCCCAGATGAACGGATCGATGATGTCGTTAATGCGCATGATCAGCCAGTGCAGATGCATTGGCGTACCGAATTCCTTTAACACCATGCGAAAGTCACCACGGTCATTCTCTTGTGCGAGAAGGGACGGTGCCTTATCACCCGTTACCAACGTAGCACGTGCTTTCAGGAGGTCAATATGTTTCTCCAGCTTAGAGCGAAACACCGGATCGTTGAACAGTTTGTTACTGGGATACTTGATTTTGTTTCTGGCCGTGATCATCGTCACCCTGCTCCATCTTAGAATAGCTTAAGCCTATATTATCTAAATGATGAGACTACACTTGTTTGAGGATAAACCAGTATGACATCCCCTGTAATTGAAGCCAGTGAACTATCTGCTGACATTCTGTCATCAGTACTTTCGTTGAACGCCACGGTGCACGGTGACTCATCACCGCGTTCAGCGATGTTTGCCGGTCACGCCGGACAAGCCGTAACCATTGCGGGCGCAACACCCAATCCGTTGAAAACGGGTCAGGAGTATGAGTACGCCAAAGGAACGTTTAAGATTGAAGCGCCTTGTGACATGTTGGTCATTGATGTGATCCAGCGTTTCTCTGAGACGTGGGGTAAAGGCAGTGTGCGCAGCAACCCGGAAACCTTTGTCTTGTATGAACGGGTATCGGATAAGCGTACCGCGTTAGAACAGGCATCTAACGTGTTTGGTGTACTGCGTATTCCTGCGTACCATACGCGTAACCATGCGTTGGGCTTTAAGTATGTGCATCATGTTGCGAACCAACAACTGTTGCGCCCAGGTAACGTGGTCTTAAAAGGCACTGTGTTTGCTTACTCACCGAACGTAACAGCCGGTGGGGATTACAAATACGGGCGTTCAACCAACGTTGCCTTTATGTCGATCCCTGAGGTCGAGCAGGACGGCATGGTGGTCACGGAATCGTTTGCACGAGCCATGGCCTGTACCAAGATCGAAAGCCGTATTGCCCAGTGGGGTGAAAACAAAGTCCTGCTGAACCTTTATGGTACCGCGGATGTGTACAAACCGTTCCCAGATATCGGCGAGAAGATCCGTCCGGATGGTCTGTTGTTTGCGGTGCGTACGATTCGTCCTGGTGTGGGTATTGTTAACCTTACGCCAAAAGCCCTGATGCAGTTCGACGATCTGTTCGATGAAGGGAAGTACGGCGAAGCCGGTGCCACCATCATTAACATTGCGGTGAAGTCTGACCGTATGCGTACCGGGCGTAGCGAAGTTCAGTTCTACGACAAACAAGCCGACCGTTATGAGCGTGCTGCTCGTTCGTTCTCGACTCGTCTGCGTGAGAACTACGAAAAGCTATTGCGTCAACATCCGCACACTCTGTTGCTCGAAGATGAACTGAACCGTATGATGACCGATGCGATTTCGGACACCGGTGGTTTGGATCGTCGTATGAACCATCAGGGTGAAGTCATCAGCATGGACAAAGGTGCCCAGATTTACAACAAGGTACCGATTGGTGACTGGCGTGCAGAAATCACCTTCGTGAAGAACCTGGAAGCCGGTGTGCGTTTCAAGATTACGGACGTGCATGGCGGTAAGGGGGTTATCGTTAAGGTGATCAAGGATGAAGATGCACCAACGGACATGAACGGCAACCGTGCTGACGTTATCATGGATAACTGTTCTATTACCAAACGTATGAACCTGGGCAAACCGTCTGAGCAGTATATCAACGGGGCGTCGGCGTATGCAGGTAAGGTTGCGCGTCAACTGCGTGATGCGGGTGACACAGATGGTGCGTGGAATCACCTGATGAGTTACTACGAAGCTGCAGCGTACGAACAGTGGCAGGCAATGCAGTCGCCGGTGTATGAAACCAAAACCAACCGTGACTTCCATGTGAACTGGGTGTGCGAGCATGGTGTGGAATTGTTCTGCCCAACAGACCGTAAGTTCTTTGGCGCTGAGCAGATCCGTCGCATCATGAAACATCACGACTTCCCAACCACACCGGTTCAGTATCGTGCGCCGAACGGTGAAATGGTCTGGACCAAAGATCCGGTGGTGATTGCACCAATCTACATCATCCTGCTGGAGAAGATGGGGGAATACTGGGCGTCGTGTGCGATTCCTAAGCTCACGCACTTTGGTATCCTGTCTACCCTGACGCAAGTCGATAAGTATTCGTTGCCGTGGCGTAATACGCCGACACGCTTTACGGGTGAATCGGAAGTGCGTCTGTTCCTGGCTGCGTGTGGTGGTTGGTTCACGAACCGTCTGCTGTCGTTTGCAAACACGCCAACCATGCAGAAAGCCGCTGTGGTGAAAATCCTGCGGGCCAAAGATCCGATGCGCTTACCGAGTATGATTGATGAGAAGGAAACCCCGTTAGGTCGTGGTCGTCCTCTTCAGATGTACAAACATATTCAGGCGTGTCGTGGTATTCAATTGGAACGTAGTGCGGCTTAAGGGGTAGTGGATGCAAACTTATAACTGGCAAGATCTGTTGGCAATGAATGAAGAGCAGATCTGGTCGATTGATACCGGTAACAACCCTACCATTCAGGTGGTAGCACGGGACAAGTCATTTGAGATCCTTTCTCGACTGGTGATCGTGAGCTGGTATTGTTGGCCACTGCAACGTGCCTTTGCTGGAATGCCGCTGGATAAGCGGCACTTCGCAACTGCACACCGTTTATCCAACAAAACCATTCTGGGGATTCTGACACAAGGCTACCGCGATTACGTCGATGCCTTCCCAGGAATCTTTGATGTGGTTGACATTAATAGCCGGGTGGCGAAAGCCGTCAACATCATTAACAACGTGTTCGTGATGAAGATTCCGGAGTATGTGACAACTGCATCGATGCGTCAGTACATTGAGGTACTTGACGACCCAGAACTGGCAGCAGTACGTAAAGCCATGGAGCCGAACCAGAACTCCATCCGTGAAGGCTATAAGACTGGCTTGGCAATCATTAAGCGCCCGGAGAAGTTTCTGGGTAATCAGATTGCTGAGGACATCAAACAGGGATCGGTGTCGGACGGTCAGACCTCGCAGGTGTTTATTGCGCGTGGGTATCTGACTGACCATAACTCCCGTATCTTTGTGCGACCGGTCATGGCGTGTTATGCGGAAGGCTTGGGGCGGTTCTATGACTCGTTGGTGGAATCCCGTTCAGCAACCAAAGCGATGCTGTTCCAGAAGAAACCACTGGAAGACTCCGAATGGTTCAACCGTAAGATGCAGCTGGTTGCTCAGGCGGTTCAGCGCATCCACATGAACCAAGACTGTGGTTCCACGACCACGGTTCCGGTGCTGGTGAAAGATGGTTGGCTCAGTCGTTTAGCCGGTAAGTATTACTACGCTGACGACAACAAAACCCTGAAATGTGTTTCCGATAAAGACGACCATCTCATTGGCCGCATTATTCATATGCGATCCCCAATGTATTGTAATCATCCGGATCGCTCAGGGGTGTGTTCGACCTGTTATGGGAAACTGGCCTTAAGTCTGCCGTACTTTAATGCCTTGAGTGAAGTCGGTCGTAACGAAATCATTCTCGGTCATATCAGTGCAACAGAAATCGGTCAGGACCTGTCGCAGAAGATGCTGTCCACGAAGCACCTGGATACATCGTCGACCACCGAGCCATTCATTCCACGTCGGCAAGATGCCATGTATATTGTAGAGGGACTACGCGATAACGCCGTGCGTTTACACCCGCGTCTGAAGAAAGACAAGGTGAAGTTGAAAGTAAACTTTAACAAAACCACGGCATTATCTGACATCTACATGGCTGAAAACCTGGATGAGGTTGCAACACGTGCAGGCGGGTTTACTGAGATCGTTCTGGAGTTTGAACGCGACGGTGGTTTCACCGAATCGATTCCCATTCCAACTGTACAAGGCTCACGCCAAGGGCAGTTTACGGTCGACTTCCTGCGCTTCCTGCAAAAGGCGAACTGGACCAACGCAGAGAAAGGTTTCATTGTGATTGATCTGTCGTCGTTCGAGTATGACATCGATGTGGTTGAACTGCCACTGGTGCATCAGGACATGACGGTCTACCAGAAACAGATCGAAGCGTTCATCAGGTTCAGTAAAGAGTCTGCGAAGTGGAAAGGTAAGTTCGTGACACCAGAGGATGCCGGTTTAGCACTGAGTGAATTCTACACCCTGCTGACTGAGCGTTTGAAGGTGAACATCGTGCATGCGGAAATCATGCTGTATTCAGTGATGACACTGGACCCGGCTAACTATGACTACCGTCTGCCCCGTGCTAACGAAAACCGTCAGTTCTCTTCGTACCACGAATGTATTGAGTTCCGTTCACTGTCGGTCCAGCTTCTGTATCAAGAGCAGGCAACCATCATGGCGAAACCCACCACGTTCCTGGTTAAGAACCGCCAACCTCACCCAGCCGACAGCATCTTTGTTGACTGAGGGGTGATCCATGCGCCATACCGCAACCATTACGTTAAGCAGTCACGGCTTTCGAGTGACTGACTTTAACAGTGAGTTCGCGGGACATCTCATGCAGTATTGTCGGCGCTTCATTTTGCACAAGATGGAATCCAAGGTTGTTCAAGGACGAAGAACCTTGGTAAAGATTCCTGACCGTGTATTTGCGTCGGCAACCAAGGACCGCAAGGAGTTGCGGTTCCACATTAACTGCTTTGAGGATTTCAAGAACTTCATGCGCAATTGCGGTTACAACACAGACCGCTTTAAGATTGTGCAGCTCGAGGTTCCGGAAGGGAAACAGGCGCTGTTTGAGTTCGCGATGGACGGCATCGCACCGCGTGAGCATCAAGTGGAATGGCTGGACTACCAGTTAGACCTTAGCCCGACGGATGTGAACACAAAGATCAACACCTTGCAAACCGGCAAGGGGAAGACCTTCTGTGCGATCTACCAGATGGTGAAGATGCAAAAGCGGACTGTGATTACCTTAATGCCCAAGTACATTAACACGTGGTTGGTGGGGTTAGCTGACTTTGTCAAGTTAAATCCTGAAGACATCATGGTAGTGCAGGGGTCGTTAGAACTCAATGCTGCCATGCAGGCGGCTGACAACGGTAGCTTAAAGGCAAAGATCGTTATTGTATCACTGCCTACCTTCCAGTACTTCATGTCCGAGTACGAAGATAACAACGGGATCATGACCCACTACAATTACACCCCGGACCAGTTCTGGGATGTAATGGAGCCTGGGTTACTGGTGGTGGATGAAGGGCACGAATCGATTCATGCGCTTTATCGTTACGACATGTACTGTAATGTCCGCAACAAGATCGTACTGAGTGCGACGCTTGAAGCAGACAATCCGTTTATCAATGAGATGTACGGCATCATCTATCCCAAGGCGATTCGCTTCAGGGGTGGTGAGTACGACAAATACATCGAGTCGATTGCGGTGATGTACGGGTTGAACAACACCAAGAAGATCAAGTTCGGTGGATTTGGCGGCACCTATTCTCATGTGAAGCTTGAACAGAGCATCATGAAAGACCGACGGATACTCGACGAATACCTGCGCTTCATTGGTGGGGTCGCCGACTTCTTTTTCTTTAAGGTCAAAGAGGAGGGGCAGAAGCTACTGATCTACTGTGCCACGGTCGACATGTGTATCAAGGTGATTGCTTACCTGCGTCATATTCACAAAGACAAAGGGTTGGTGATTAACAAGTACACCCAGGAAGACCCAAAGACGACGTTGTATGAATCTGATATCACCGTCTCGACACTGATGTCTGCAGGTACTGGGGTCGATATCCCAGGGCTGCGCACAGTGATCATGACAGTGGCCATTGGGTCCAAACAAAAGAACGACCAGGCATTGGGTCGTCTACGTCGTTTGAAAGACTACCCGAACGTCACGCCAACGTTTGTGTATTTTGTGTGTGGTCAGATTCGTCCACACATGGAGTATCACCGTAAGAAGTTGGAAAACTTCGCGAACAAAACGCTGAGCCAACGAACGTTCAACAGCGGCTTCTCACTTTAACTGCGTGTCTGACATGGAAGCTGAGCCTGTGCTCAGTTTCTGTGTCTTTCTTTTTACAAGGATTTGGGTATGCAAGACAATAATGACGTTGAAGTACGAAGTGATGTAGAGCTTCTGGATTTATTGACCGAAGCACGCAGTGAAAGAAAGGTATTGGTTGTGGGTCATGATGAACCGGCTTTCCTGCCAAGGAAGCGTCGTGTTGGGATGGTCTCTGGTCTTGCCATGGCTGCGTGTGCATTGGCTGTGCATACCCCACGCTTTATTAACTGGGGTTCGGATGAAACCTGGGATGATTACCGTTTGCGTATTCGTCGTGAACAGGTAAGTAAACAAACGCGCATTCCGCCCAAGAAGGCGCGTTGCAGTGGTCGTCATAAAGGCCGTCGTTTTAAGGGGTGAAACATGTTTGAGCAAAAACCCATGCTATTGTCCAAAGATTTTAAAGCTGCCTCCAAAGAAGTGGAGACCACCGTTAGTCAGGAAGAATGCGTTGTCATTGAAGAGCCCGACTATGTTGACTTTCTCATCTACGATGGGAACTACGGCAAGTTTACAGCGCGTTGGCATTCCGAGCGTGAGAACATGTTAGAACCAGGTTACTACTACGCCATGCTGTTGCAGCAGGGGTCGGGTATGGGTCTGGTGCAGTTGCTTGATGCCACCAGTGAGAACGAAGCGTACAAACACGCCACCTTTACTGCGCGTGAACTCAATGTACCGGTGTCTGCTATTGATGTGTTCTACTGTATCGAAGCCGGTGTTAAAGACGCCGTAGTACTATGGGGTAGTCCTTATACGGAAAGACCCAGTGCGGTGACGTTTGAGAAGAACGGCAACGTCATCATTAAATCCATTCACTAATAAACGAGAACCTGTATGAACACTAAACACCATCTCCGCCGTAGCGTCTCACATTACATCACCAAAAAGACGGTGGTTAATGGTCAGATCGTTAATCGCCCCTCACTCTTTCGCACGCTACAAATGTGGCAGCTGAGATTCGGTCACGTGATTGATCTTCAAGCGTATGCCCGTAAGCACCGCATTCCAACCATTAACGATATCCTGTTTCCCGATGCACCACGTCGAACCAGTGACGGTGCCGTGACGGCGTTCAGCCTGTCGATGAAGCATTTGGAACAGGGTCTTAATATGGGTGCAGTCTATCCGCTGGATGAGCGCGGTAAAGTATTGCTTGCCCTGGCCATCCACAACTCAAAAGGACGTCAACCGCATGGCACTCCTGCACTCACTTTACGCACCCGTTGATTATCGTCGTTATGCGGACCGCATTCCGGTTGAACCTGTTGTTGAACCCGAACCTGTAAAAACTCCAGAACAACTGTTTTGGGACGACTGGTTAAACGACCTGTGTTTTACAGCAGGTCCGTTTGATGGTCCTCAAGCCAGTGTACTTAATCAGCGTGCTAAAGAGTTCCGGCATGCCGGTTTTTATCAACGCCAAAAAGGTCACTAACATCATGGCTAAAAATGCCGATTATTATACCCAGATTCACAACTACGTGAAAGAACTGGGAATGGACCGGGTGGATGCAGAACAGATCGCTACCACCTTGTCCGTCTTGATCCCCATGAGCCATACCTTCGGTTGCGCCGACGGTAGCTACGCTGAAGCCAATCAGCACGTGGTGGAGAACATTAAGAAATTGCACCAGGGTAAACCGTATTTCCGTATCTGGCCGCTGGAGCTCAAACTCCCGGTCATTACTGTGGAGTCGTATGGCGATTTGCCGGGTTCTACAACGTACGGTCAGCAGTACATCATCAGCTCAGACGGTACTCGTCTGGAAACCCGTGAGAACGGCTTGACCGAAGTGGTGAAGTATGTCTCCAATCTGCAGATCACCGAACCACTGGGGATCGATCGAGCTCAACTTGCCTTATTGCAAGAGAAAGCCGAGCAACGCGGTATTCAGATCGTGGTCACCAACCGCAAAGCCGATGATGAGTTCAATGTCATTGGGTTAGCGAAGCTTAGAACCATCCTGGCAGAAAGCACTGAAGTAGCTGAACGTCAGGAGTTAGCTCAATTACGCGAAGAAGAACGTGCAGGCTGGTATCAGCCAAAGAAGAAACTGACGTTCCCTAATCGCCCTATCTTACCCCGTACCCGTACGCGCCACCGCGCACCTGGAGGTTAATATGTCTCATGCTGGTCCTAATGGCTTAGCCGGTGACTCAATCCCGTTTACCAAATCGGGATGGTTCACTGAAGACCGTGTCAGAAAAGAATGTCGCGGTGGAAAATGTAAGCTCTTGTTGCTGAACTACAACGAACCGGGTGACCTCTTAGCCTGGGAAGACCTGCAACAACTGGCTTTGCAGAACCCGCTGGTTGAAGTCGCCAAGTTTGATGTGGCAGGTGGGACCAAAGAAGCGTTCCAGGCGTTTGATCGCGGCGAGTGGGCGCTTGTGGTCAACCCCTGGTACTGTCATATTCGTGGCGCGGCATTCTGCTACGATTCCACCGGAGGTTTAACCGGCGCACGTGGTGGTCCAGGATGTAAAGGCTTTGGCGAAGAGATCCTGATGGATCACCATATCCTGTTCTCCAACAGCGTCTACAACGTTAAGATCCACCGTAATCAAAGTGCTACGGAGTTTCTTAATCACACCATCGCCAAAGGTGCATACTGGGATCTGCCAAAAAAGATCTACGTGGTGCGTCCTGACTTCTACGACGAAGGCACTGAAGAGTTAATCAAAACAGTGCGTAAGCAGTTTGAAGAGCCTGGGCTTGGCATTGTGCGGGTGGTTGACTTCCCAAGTACGTTGGTCGTGAACCAACTCACCGATGACACCACCTACGTGGCGATTGACACCGACAAAGTGCGCAATCATTTCGACGAGGTCATGGCAAGCTATAAAGGCTACGGCGTCGGTGATCTGATGGACAAGCTGCGTCGTGACCGCAACAGCACGTTGATGCGTACCATCTGGGGTGACCTGGATAAGTATCACCAGAAGTTGTTGATTGGTTGTTTAAGTCGCGCACTTTCGCGCACTCTGAAAAACGATTTATTGCATACCCATCAAATGGAGATCTTTGATAAAATGTTTGGTAAAGGTGAAACGGCCAGTGCGGTACGTGGAACGCTGCAGATTCTTGCTGCTGCTACGCCGCGGTCTAAAATGCTGACATTGGATGACAGCGGTTTTAACCTGACTGGGCCGGACTGGGATGTAGGTGGGTTACCTCTGGCGAAGCGTCCTAAGGGTCCGATCACCATGCCAGGTTTGGGTGAGCGTAAGAAGAAAGGCAAGACCCGTGCGAAATATTAAAGCGGCTATTCTCTGTCTGGTGTCGTACGCGGCACCAGTTTATGCTGACGAGCGTCCAAAGACTGACCACTGCGTTGCGACTACCATTGACAGTACGGTTATCACGCAGTGTGACAATGGTACTGTTAGCACGGTTAACAATGTCTCTGGTACGATGGTGGTTTGTCAGACGTCGGGATCTAACATACCGTCGTGCACCAAAATTAATCTTCGGGAGAAGTCATGACCAAGAACCAACGTAGACGTAAGCACGCACAGCGCAAGCAGCACACCAAAGCTCGCTCAAGCAGTGCGTTGCTGCACCTCCTTAATAACAAGCACAAGTTTGTGGATATGCCGGGGCGCTGGCAGGACTCAGTGCCGGAAGGTGTCATCTCAGGTGCGGTGGTCAACCCGGATACCGTTTTCCCTATGCCGTGGATGAGCGCACACGAGCTGATTCAACGTATGGCCGCGGGACAGATCAAACCGGTGGAGTACATGGACACTGAGGGTGTTTTGCATCGTTCAGTTGCTATTGATGTGGAAGCCATGTATCCGCGTACTGGCGAAGAGTTTGCTGAGCTCTTCATAATGGCGGGTGATGCTGTTCAGCATATCACCATTGACTCGATTCCTAACGACCCCAAAGGGAACGCGCAGCATGAGTTCTGATCACTGGGATCTTACCCAACCCCAACACAATGTCACGTACGAAGACACCATCGCGCATGACATTGACCTGGCGAATGCCTCTGCCTGGGAAGAGCGTTTCAAGGAGCGTCATGGTCGTGAGCCGCGTTTCGTTGAACGTCCTGTCTTTGCCAAACTCACTATTAAAGACGTAAACGATGTCCTTAAAGAAGCGGGCAAAGCCCAAGGCCAGTAAAGCCAAACCTGTGCGCCGTCGGCGGCGAAGTAAGAAGCGTAAGACAACAGCTGCACCAATGGACCATGCGTTGTCGTTTGCGTTGAATGGGGAGAAGCCCAAGTACGAACCCTGGGAGCCGTTGCGAGAAGGATACGGTAACAACGATGACCTGGGATTTGGGCGGGCACCTACTGCGGAAGAACTGAAGTTCCAAAAAGCATTGTCGGCCCGTTATTTGCGTCGTCGATAATCAACCCGGTGCTATACTGGGCTCTTTTAAACTCTGTTAATAGAGGTAATCATGAGTAAGCTTATTGGTAAAGAAACCCGTTTTGATATGGGTGACCTGCGGGTCATTATGGGGATGTACGAAAACGGGCCCTCTACGTCACCGGGTAGCGCTGAGAATAAAGTCCTGCTACGTTGGGATGGTGTTGATCTGGCCGACGAATCAACGCTGCCTAAAGCCCTCCTGTATGCCTTCAACGCGGTCGTTAACTGCAAGCTTGAGTTGCACGATCTGTTGAAGAAAGAAGGTGTGCGCACCGAGATTATGAAACAGCTGATGCAGTTAGGTAAATACCTCGGCATCGACAGACTGGACAAGGAAATGAACTCTGTGCAGAGTCGGGTTGAACCTAGCGCAGATGTTCGTCAGTTGTTCCAGTCCTGGGATGATGTGCCGCAAGTCTGGGTGACAGCTAAAGTCAGTTCATCCAATTACAATCGCCCGCTGTTGTTCTATCCCGATCACCCGCTGTTTAATCCGCAAGATGACGGCGTGGTCTTTACCATTAAGCTTTCAGGTAATGAGAGCACCACAATCAAACGCGATGTACATTGTCCGTCGTGGAACCTGCCGAATATCCAGAAGCTGGTTGATGAGTTGGTAAGACGTCACTTTGTGTGATGTGAATAAAGAGGGCTTCGGTCCTCTTTTTTTGTCTGATCCTATGAAACCACTGGATCAGAGGCAGATATGTTAGACTCCATGATTATGACCGGCAAACCATACGCCAACTACTACGTTGATTTAAGCTTCGATAAAGATGCGACTGGGTCGCGCATCTTAATGGATCGAGGTACTGCAGCTGTAACGTTTACACGCACAGCCAATAGCGCGGGTGCAAATGACGGGGTTGTCGATGACCCTGTATTTGGTAAGTGTTATTTGTTCGATGGCAACGCTTACTTTGTCGGCTCTAAGGCATTGAACATCTGGAACAAACAGTACCGGATGCGGCTGAAGTTTGTGCCCAATACCACGTTGTCGCGTGGGATAATAGAAACAGGTAATTACCCATCATCAGGCAACATCAAAGCAGGGTGGGCGCTGTCGATTAACCAATACACCCAAACGTACTTTCAGATGTTCATGACCCAGCAAAACGGCGTGTACGCGCGCTTATTGCCGACAGGCGTTAACCCGGGTAACGCGGTGTTGGAAGACTACGAGATCACCCGTATCGGCAGCACCATTACGGTGAAGAACATGAACACCGGCCAAACCGCGTCAAACCAGTTTTTGACTAACGGTGAAAACAATATCCATGTTGCCGGTAGCTACACTGGCGGGTTTAATAATACGTTCATTGGTTTACTCAAATCGTTCCAAATCGAACTCTTGGCGTAGGAGCAGGGCTTCGGCCCTGCTTTTATGCCGGTCTGTTTCTTTTGACTATTTCTGTACATCTATTACACTCCAGGAAATTTCACGCCTACATTACTAATGTGAATGCATTCCTGCTCATTATCGAGTGACAACCTGTAAGAGGATAATACCCCATGAATCACCAGAACCCACACGCTAACAAAAACGTTGATGCTAAAGTTATCGACGGTTCGATTTCAACTATCAACGACCTGATCTTTACGTTGACGGGTAACAACGATATCCATGTTAACCCTGACGTCGGTTCCGTTCACGGTAAGCGTCGTGTACCTAACGTCCATGGTGAACTGATCACCGAAGAAGCAGTCACCGGCTTTATTGCCTTTGGCTTTGAGAACTACCAGACTTCTGATGCGTACTTCAGCGACAAGCCGTTTGTGCGTCTGGTCTCACACCTGATCGTGGTTACGCCAAAGAGCAAATCCGATTACATCAAAAGCATCGAAGACGCCGAGCATCCGGTAGAAGCCTTTGCGCCAATCTACGTCATGTCCTTAAATGGTCAGATGATCGCGGATGCGTTGATTGTCGCACTGGACCGCCTGGGTTATGTGGCCGATGTAAAACTGGTCGCTAACGCTCTGAGCAACACGGCGCGTGACAACAACGGCTTTGCGGATAAGAAGCCAGAAGTCATTAGCATCGTCCGCATTACTGAAAATCTGTTTATCAGCAAGTGGTCCGCGTTCTACGGCGTGCAGCGCAGCAACCTCGATCTGCCAATGCCGTCTAAGCTGGTTCGTCAACCGCACCCAATGGACGCACTCATCAACAAAACCATTAAATCGAGCGATGAGCTCGACAACCTCAAACCCACTAACGAGTAAACCATGACTGACCTTACACGTGACATTTACAAAGCGGTGAGCTGCAAATCAGCCACCAAAGGCACCACGATGTTCATCGATGACTTCGGTGATATCTGGACCATGATTCCGCAGGTTAACCGCTTCGGTGAAAACAGCGTGTATCGTCAGTTCACCGGTAACCTCGTGGTGACAGGTACTCCCATGCCTAACGGTATGGGAGGTAACTACCTGTACGTGGGTGAGTTAGTCCCAACGTATCATTTCAACATTCTCAATCCTTGCCCGTTTATCCAGAACTTGCAGCAACAGGTGTACTACTACCTGAACGGTCGTCTGGGTAAAGTGCAAGCCCGTTACAACAAGAAAGCCCTTCGCTTTAAAGGATAACTTAACATGTGGAAGAAACTCATTGCTCTCCTGGCCCTGGTTTGGGCCTCTGCTGGTTTTGCTGAAGACACAACGATCAACGGCAAAGTGTGGTCAGTGAACTACAACACCGGTTCCGCGTTTTACTCTGCTCTGGAAGGGAAACAGGAAGTGACCATGGAATGCATGTTAGGTGACATGCGTTTTGGTGCAGTGGATCAGGATACCGGCGATGAATTGATTCCGGGCGATGAGCAGATCATGCTGCTTATCGACAATGTCTATTACAGAGCGCCTCAAACGCTTGCAGAGCGACGCAAGTTGTACGAGGCAATATCTAACGCCCGAGACAGTTTCCAGCTGCGTAGTGCGTCTGGCTTCGTCTCCAAGGTGTTCCCTATTAAAGAGCTGCGGGAAATGTTCCGTAGTGTTGAATTTGACCTGTCTGATTGCAAGGAATAACCCATGCGTTCTTTCTACATTAAATCACTGGTCATTGATATCACCATCAATGACTGGACTCGCACGTTCCATGTGGGTGAAAAGAGCCTGAACGAAAACCGCGTCATTAGCAATCACAATGCACCGGGTAAACACAAACTGAAGTTTGATGTGCCGTTCAATGGCCTGACCTACCCGATTGAACTTACCCTGGATCACCACACCGATCCAACTTGTGGCAAGCTGATACTTTCACATGTGTCTTACGCCGATGTCAAAGGCGCTGATAGTTTCAAACACTCTACTGATGAAGTGAAGTTCTCCAACCTTCAGGTGGATCTTTTTGAAATGGAAAAACACACACCGATCTGTAAAGTACAGCAGCTCGGTCAGCGCGGCCCACTACCCCACATCCGTCGTGGTGTTACCGAAAACATCTGACCTGTAGGTGAACCATGGAAGAATTAAGTAAGATAGATCGGTCGAATATCAGCAGAATTGTCTCTGGTCGCGACTGCGTGGTTTGGTGTGCGGGTGTGATCGTCGACCTTGCTATGGAAAACGGCTGGCGCTGTGATCGTGTTCACATCCCAATTCCTTACCAAATTGCCCTCGACCTCCATCGCCACTCTTACGGCGGTGAGGGTATCCGTCACAAAGAAATCACGCTTGACTTTAAAGACCATCGTAACGAGTTACAACAGTTGACGTTTGAGTTAAGCTTTGATAAAGAGTCTAATGATTCTGAATCGATCTACTTTCCGCGTAACGTAAAGTTAGAGCATTTGAAGTGTAGCGATTACAAGATCAAAGCCCATAACCCACGTTTAGAAGTAAATCTGGTTTTGGGTCGTCAGCTTATCGGTCATGATGGTTGGACCAATGGGGATTTTGCCAGAACGGATCCTAGTTGGGAATATCATCAGTACTAGCGCTGGTGATTGCAATGTTATAACAGCGGGGATTCACCTCGCTGTTTTTTTTTGTTGAGGTGAAGTAATGGCCAAGGTCTATAGCAAAATAGTGGCGATCTCCACTGACTTTGCCGGCGACTTCTCGTTTCCCGAATTACGGAAATGTCTGCCTACCGGTATCCGCATCACAGCACTGTACAACTTTGCCACCGCTACGCAATTTGCAGCCGATGTAAAAGCGGCTATGAAACGCAGTGACGTTATTGTTGTAGACACCAGTGATCACACCTTACGCTTCTTACGTCTGCTGGACATTCCGTATCAGCTGATCTACGCAAGCTACTGTGTGACCGATATTGAACAGCGTCACATCACCAACTGCCGACGCCAGGCCAACTGTATCCACACGGAACTGAAAGCCCGAGGCGATTACAAACGTCTGGTATTCGACTTCCGTGAAGATCAGGGATTGTCGGTTGAGCTTCCATCAGCATAAAAGCACGAGGGTCTCTTCTCCCACGACGGGAGAAGAGACACCTCTATGCCGGCTTTATTTATTTGTGTTGATCTGTTCTGCAAAACGCATTGCATGGTACTGACGTCCATAAGCCATGTCATCGGTGTGATGATACTTCTTATTGAGGATGGCAGTCTTCAACCCAGCACGAGTAATGCGATCAATGTTGCGCTCGTTATCCAGCACACTCATTGAAGTACGAATGTGACGATGACCAAACACTTCATGGGTCACTACAGAGCATTCGGTTTCCAGTAACACGGTTCCGATCTTGCTCTTCAGTGACACAATTACGTTTGAGACATCGACGTCCCGTTTGCCCAGCAGCAACGCTGTGAGACACAACAGGTGTTTCTTTGTGTAATCAATGGCTATCATACCCCGCCTCCAGGACGGATAAAAAGCGGGTTACTCACCCGCCTTTGATTTGTTTTTGTGCGTCCGCTAATGCTTTCTCCAGTTTAGAGATGTTGGCATTTGACGAATCGTTGTTTTTCGATGCGTACTCTTTGACTCGAGTAATCATCAACTTCTGTTTGGCGTAGGTGTAAGTCATCCAGGTAGCAAAGTTGATACCCAGATACTCTTCTATCTTGTTGTCCAAATACTCATCAAGATAACCACCAAAGCCACTGACCAATAACGAATCCTCTTGCTCGACCTGGCTGGCCAGCGAGAACGGTGATAAATCAGCATCGTGGTCAACGATGCCGTACGTATCATCGTAGAGCTCCATCAACCGCAAGCGCGCCATTTCCGGATCACCCGCTAAGAACTTGGGATCTGTTAAGGCCCGTTCCCAGGCCTCACTCCGGTCTTGGTACGCGCTACCGAAATCGTGGTGAATCAGATGTCGGCTGTGTTGATAGAATTGTTCAGCATATTCGCCAAGAGGGTAAAAAAAGCCCTTTCCATGTTTACAGGGGTGTAATCAGGGAACTGGTCATTGACCGCAGGTTGCTTTTGTTTACACGCCTGACAGGTATAGCGCGGCAGTGCAATCACACCGATGGTGACTTCGTTGATGTACGCGTTCACTTCCTTATAGAAGGATTCTTTGAACGACTCATCTTTGCTCAGTTCAGCCAGTTGGGTATAGATGTCTTCGCTGCCATCGATATAACCATCAACGTCGCCGTTGGCATCGAGGTAGTCAATGCGTGATACCCAGTGCGAATAGTTACGCAGTGCCGAGATCGCCGCCTGCTTGTTGATGTATGCCACACGCTCATCACGGGACATGGTGTCCTTGAAGCTCAGGGTCACCGCATCTTCGATGTTGTCGATCCAGGCATCACCCGCTTTCATCTTCTCTTCGATCGACGGTGTGGCGAACACAACGCGGATACTCGGAGTGATGTTACGGATGTTGTTGTTCATCGCCGAGAAGTGCTCCTGGTACGCCAGAACCGACTCCGTGGTATGACCGCTACGACGACGAATGTGTGCACGCTGAGCGTCAGTCAGACGGGCGTTGTCGATGATGCTCATGCGGTTGATGTTGACTTTATGAACGGCCACATCACCACACTTCACCGGATCAACCTGGCAAGGCTGCGCCAGTGTGTAACCTGAACGGAAACGCGCCGCCATGTAACCAGCGATCAGCAGCGGGATATCCTGCACCTTGATCAGGTTCACCAACTCTTTCTTGTTGGCGTGACCGAGCGAGGTTTGGAAGATCATGCCTGACAGCAGTTCCCACAGGTGACGCAGAATAATCACGTCAGAGTTAGAGAACACCAGACCCGCTGTACGACGACCCAATACCGATTTGGTATTGATCACACGCGTATGGAAGTTCACCATCTCGTCTTCACCTGCAACCAGCAGCGTTACCCAGATACCGGTGTGCGGCGCAGGCAGTGTGATGAAGTCGCCGATGCCCATTTCCTGGCGCGCACGCATCATCGCGTTCTTGCCGGTCAGACGTTCGCCTTTCTTGTGCTTGTCGTCTTTGATGTTCGGACGATGTGCACCGATGACTTTGTCGCCAACCAGAATACCCTGCAGCCACTGGGAGTCTTTACGCATCACCGTTGGGGTCAGGCCGTTACGATACGCCATGTGGTTAATGGCGCTCTGTGTCGCCGCCAACCAGGTCATCGCCGCTTCCGCACCGCGCAGACGAATCATTTCACGAAACATTTCAGTTTCAGCCGAATCCGCCGCACCTTTATCGATCTCAGAGATCAGGTCACCGATGGTGATCTGGTCGCCGTGCGCCACATGCAGGATGTCTTTCAGATCTGCATACGGGGTCAGGATCTTTTCCAGGATTGGTGACTCATACAGCGGGTCCAGTTCCGGGTCAGCTTCCGGCAGAAGATCTTCTTCCGGGTTTTCCGTGTTCAGTTCCGGTTCAACGATTTCGTTATCAACCGGCAGCGTTTGCTGCTGCGCTTTCTGTTCCAGCACAGCGTTAACGTCGAGTACCGGCTCGTCGTGTTCGTTTGGGATTTCACCTGACATTACTGACCTTCCTTCTGTTGGTTCTGCGCAGCAACCGCTGCAGCGTGTGCGCGCTCGTTAGAATTAAACAGCGGCAAAAAGTAATCGTTGTATACGTTCATCAGTTCACTTTGAACAAGGACATATTCTTCATTGATCGCTAAGAACTGCTGGACGTCACCTGAACCCAGTGCATACCCCGCACGACCTGCGTGCTTCATGTGCAACTGTGCCAGCATCGGCTCGACTTTGTTAATGGTGGTCAGGACCGTTTCGATCCAGAGGTTTAAACCAGCAACGTTGTCGTGGAAGCGAATGATGTTAGGGTTCACCGCCATCATACAAGCGTTACGGTACTGCGTGATCAGGTCAATCGTATAGACCCGGACGGTGTTATCCAGATATTCCCAGGTAGAATCGACTGGGGGTTTCATGGCATCGGCCAGTGAGACAAGCGGTGTAGTAGACATAAGTTTGACGCCCTTAGAGAACAAAAAAGAATAAACCCTTCATATATTGTTGCGGTATATGTAATAGAATACCTAATAATGGAGCGAATGATCCCATGAGTGATTTCAGTGAGTTAAACGAATATTTGATGCCAGTCATGGTAGACGTTCGTCGTGATCGCATTGTTGAGACCTGCCAGCGTTTGGCCGCAGCCGGTTTAACGCAAGTTCAACCAGATGTCGACCGTCTGCTGAATATGTCCAATGACGGTGAAGCACCTGATGTCATCGATGATCTGCATAAAATCATCTTCGATCACCTGTACACCACCACATTGAACCTCGGCTTTATCTGGTCTGAGGATGTCGACTGGACAACTGACTTTAACCTGTTGAGTGATGTGCTCAAAGCATTGATCCTGCTTGACGACGTGGAAGACTACGGTGAACTTAATCACATCTTCAACGACGATCTCCTTAGCACCGAAGAGAAAGTGATGGAAGTGCTGCAAGTCACGTTGGCAAAAGACATGTCAATCTTGCTGGAACGTGTTGACACTATCACCGAAGAAACGGTTGTCGGATTAATGACCTCGGTAAACAACATCTTCCCGGATGAAGACGAACAGCCTGCACAAGACATCGGTTATGTGACTGAACGTCTGGCCAAGTACCAGCCTAAGATGTACCAGGGTGTGGCGTATGCGTACATTGCCCTGGGTGGTGGCGTCGGGGTTGATTATGGCAGCTTACTGCAGCTGTTCAACAACGAGCTTGCCCGAGCAGCGGAAGAAGACCTGACCGTACTGACACAGGAGTTGATTGGCTTTGCGCTGGCCAGCACCATCATCGATGACATGCTGCAAGACGAAGTGTGTAAGCAGCTTGATATTTACGTGGACGACAAACTGCGCCTGCAGGACCTGGGTGCCATTGTAACAGGATTCTTCGCATGAATCAGAAACAGTATCTAATGGCGGTGATCCGAAATCGGGCTTACCGTGAACGCACCTGGGTGTTCAGCGTGTTGTCGATTGCCCAGCACGAATTCAACTGGAACCTGCCTGATCAACCGCAGGGGTTATCTCCTTATCAGGTGATTCGCACCGAGGACATGAGCCAGGTTGGCTTCTGGGATCCTGAGGCAGGGCAGATCACCATGTTCGAAGGACTCGATCCGAACTTCCCAGTGTTCCGTCCCGATGACGTAATCCAACTGAGCCCAAGCGACTGGGGGATTATTGAAGAACCGATCGAAACCAAATTCGGTCGGGTGCTGGTTAACCTGTACTACTTCTACGACGTACTGGGTGACCGTGCACCGTTCTTTAATCAGGAGTTCAACCGTGGGATGTTGGAAGACTTCTTTGATAAGCGCTTCCGTAATCCAGACCATCCTCGTTTTAGCGATCCGGACACCATTACGTACGACGAGTTTAAGGCGTGCATCAACAATGGCTTTGCCATGGCACCGTTCTCTCGTGTATGTGTAGCGACTGCGTGCCCGGAAACGATGTACCCGCCGAAGTGGTTGATCGAGATGCGTGACAAGCTCTTTGAAGAGCACAAAGACTCGCTGAGTGATCCACTGGTGATGGGGCGTATCCAAGACACCCTGCTGAAGGCGTATAAAGAATTCTTGGCGACTACACCGTCAAAGAACTCCTTCATCAAGGCGAAGACCGTCAACGATGCGTTTAACAAGATGTTCCTCAGCGGTGGTATCTCCACTAACTTCGGGGTGTCAACGGTGGTGACCCGTTCGCTCTATGAAGGCTGGGATCTGAAACAGCTGCCGGCGTTAGCGAACTCCGCTATCGAAGCCTCCTTTGGTCGTGGCGCGTCCACAGCCGATGGCGGTGAGAAAGTGAAGATGCTGATTCGTGCCACGCAGAACATCATGATCACGCAGGACGATTGTGGTGCGACACTTGGCATGCCATGGTTGGTAGATCAGCACGTGGTGAAATCGCAAGTCAATGCCTACGGGTTTATCAATGGTCAAACAACCCTGTTAACCAAAGAGAACCTGAGTGCGATGACGGGCAAGGTCATCATGGTGCGCTCGCCGCAGTTCTGTAAAAAGTCACACGGCGACACGTGTCGCTATTGTGCAGGTGCGCATAACGCCACCAACGCACGCGGTACGTCTTCAGGGGCATCCGCGGTCGGCTCCAAGATCATGCTGCTCTCGATGAAGGCGATGCATAAAGGTTCAAAAATCGACCTGGTCGAACTGGACCTGGACGAGATTTTCTTTTAATAAATCATCGTACTTGAATGTGTCGATACAGAACCTACCAACGTAAGTAATCTTAATCCTACATTACTAGAGTAGTCCTCCACTTCGGAGGCTACTCCGGTAGTGTCTTTATGCCGATCTGTGTATTCTTTTACACAAACCGATAAATACCAATAACGGCCCTGATGCCGTATTGACCTGTGAATAAAGGAGATGACATGTACCATTTATTGATTTTGACCGTAGCTGGAACTGCCACGCAATACATGAAAGCATTCCCTGCGGATTCAATTGAAGCCCATCAAGATCGACTGATCAAAGAAGCGCAAGCCAACATCTTCCCCAACGCACCATTTCAGAGAGCATACAACGACAGCCAGTCTCAGCAGATCGATGCCCAGGTTATCTCGGGTGAAGCCGCCACAACCGGTGTGGTAAGTGGTTACGCTATCGTTGATAAATTGCTGTCGAATGCCGGTCAGGATATTCGCGTACTGACAAACATCGGCGACTGGGCGGGTATGCCTGGTCTGATCACCCACGGCACAGAACCCGCGGTTGCAGTGACCGATGTCTACAAATACATCATCATGCAGGACCTGTTTGCTGCCGCCCTTACTGTGCAGTGGTTACCTGCTGATGCGGTAGCACTCAATGAGCCGGTGCAGACTCATCTGCTGGCGCGTGACGAACACTACGACCAGGTGTATCGTGACAGTAACAATCTGCGTCACTTCTTCGGTTACGTCCGTGTGGGTGAAGACGATCCGATCGGTCATGTCCGCGTAGTGGTCAACGGTTTGACCTACCCGAGCATTGATGCCGCCGCACTGGCGTACAACCTGCCGGTCGAATGGGTCTATGAGCGTCTGGATGATGCGAAGTGGGAACAGTGGATCTACGCCAGCAACGTTACTCCTAATCCGGTCATGACCACGGACAACGGTGCTGAAGCCGTAGTGCCGAATCATGCCGAGCAAATCACGGGTGGCGGTAACCCCAACGCACGTCGTGTGAGCATCCGCGGTATTGTCTACGGCTCGATCGTCGATGCGGTGCGCAGTAATGCCGACTGGGACTTAACCGCCTCTGCCATTCACAACGCTTTACGCTCAGGCAACAATGCAGAGATCTTCTACTGCGACGCCGAAGGCAACAAGCTGTAATTCACCGGGCAGGGGAAACCCTGCCTTTTATGCCGACTAAAAAGAGAACCTAAACATGTCTGAACAAATCAACACCAAAAAGATCGCCTTCCTCAACGCCTTCCTTCAGATTGAAGAAAACATCGACAGCATCAGTGAACTCGGTTACCTGCTCCGTGACGACACCAAAATTATCGACATGTGGTTCGATAAAGCGATCAGTATTTGGAAAGAACTTGATCCGCTGTTGAAACCCGGTGAGTCACATACCTGGCACGTTGTTAGCGAACCACAAACAAGGGCCGGTGACACAGTGACCTATGAAAGCATGGGGATTAAAGACTCACGCTACTGGGACAGTAGCCACGCTAATCGACTCCGCCCCAGTGCGTTCCACTCACTTCGCCGCGCGGTGTTACATGCTGAGTATCAATGCGACAGCATGGTTTCACGACTGGAAGAGTTTCGCAGACACATTCACACGTTTCTTGCCAAAACACCTTTTCAAAGAGATGTGCCGGAAATTGAACCCAACGACCCTATCCTGGCTAAAGACAAGTTAACCATCTTGATGCACCTAACCGGACTCGAAGGGGTCTTATTGCGTCACAGGGATACAGGTGATCGCTCGGCCGTTATCCGTGGTCAAGTACTTCAGCATCACAGTGCTATGATTACGACGTATGCTAAACTCAGTCCCAACCTAACCTACGTCTGTGAGGAAGAGCGTGAGGTTTACATCCTCGAGCTGATGTCAGGATCAGAAGGCAGAATGCATGATGGACGCTTCCTGGATATTAATCAGGATCAGGGAATGATGGTGAGTAAATTCGCCTTTGGCACGGTGCGTCAGGTAGTTGAAGATGTTACCGATCTGCGCGTTAATGTTGTCTACTACCTTGACTCAATCGTCAAGGCGGTGGAGAAAGAAATCTGGGGTTAGTTAAGTTCGACATAACCGACCTATTAAATGAAAAGGCGGATATAACGAAGTAAAGGAGAAAACATGTATGCGTTAGTAAGGCTGACAGTATCAGGGACTGACACGGCCCATCTCTCAGTTATCAATGAAGATGGCAAAGGAGACTTCGCTGGCAAGATGGCTGGCAATCGCGCACAGAAAGGCGATATCCCGAACGAACAGTTCCGGAACGCGTTACGTGCATCTTCTACTAACCACATCGACGTACAAACGTTGTTGGGTGAAAACGATCAACCTTGGCCTGAGCTCATTCAAGCCCAAGCCGTTGGTTACACCCTCATCAACACACAGTACACCTGTCCAAAAGACCGAGACCTGCGTAACCTCACCAATGCCGGTGACTGGTTACATAAACCCGGTTATCTTGGCTTTGAAGACGGGAGCAAGATCCATACACCCAGCATGATCCTGACCATCGACAGCATGAATCTGTGGACCGACTCGGTAACGGTCAATCCGCTGGAGCGTTCGCGTTGGCCTGATGATGCGACAGTGGTCGAAGTCGATACTAGTAAACCGATTCCGCTGCGTGATGAACGCGAAGATGATTTCGCCTGCATCATGATCAAGCACGATGAAGACCCGGGGTTCGTTGCCTTTGTAACGTCTCGCTTGAAAGTGTTCCAGGAAAACCCGGAGAAGTTCTACTCCGTGTTACGGCAGAAGCTTCCACGCTTTAACCGTATGTATGAACGCTATCAGGGCATCGGGTTGTATTACCAGATTATCGTCCAGGGCTCTGAAGGGAAGTGTCGCAGTAAAACCAAAGAGATGCTGGACAAGTATTATCACGACAGCCGTTGTTTAAACTTTGATCATGGGGATTGGTGATGGATCGTATTAACAAAGCAGCGCTGGTTGCTAAAACCGCACACAATGCAGTCGGTCAGGTCCGTAAGTTTACTGGTGAACCTTACTGGACTCATCCGCAGAAAGTAGCCTGGAAAGTTAGTCAGTCAACCAAGGATGAAGATGTTATTTGCGCAGGCTGGTTACATGACGTGGTGGAAGATACCCAGGTTAGCAGTAACTTCATCGATCAACAGTTTGGTCCGCAGGTGCGTCGTCTGGTGGAAGAGCTGACTGAGCAAAAGCCACATGACACGTCCAGCAAAAATGCCATTCACGATATCGCGCGTCTGGCCACAGTGTCGTTGGATGGTAAGCTGTTAAAGCTTGCCGATATCTGGGCCAACATCGATGACATCGGCGGTGAGAGCGGTGAAGGGTTTGTGCGTGCCTGGCTGCCAACCAAGATTGCAACCGTGTTGGCATTCAAGCGCAAAACGTCTGAGTTCAACCACCTGGTCGATGAGATCCTTGCATTGGCCAGTGACAAGGTTGCCACTCACTATCCTGAGCTGACCTTTGGCGGGATCTACACAGAAGGTGTTAACCGCCTGAACAAAGCAGCCAAAGAATACCCGGGGAGCTTCTAATGCATCAGTCAACCCATGTCATCATGCCCTTGACGTTTGATCAGGATCACCTGGCTTTCTCTAAAGTGATTCAGGGTATCAACCGTAAAGGGATTCGTCCGACCGTCACCTTGACGGGTTTCGTGGTGTACGACGGTAAGAATGTGGCCGGTCAGGATAACACCCGTCGCATCGATCTGTCGCATATCCCGGACCCGACGTTTGGGATGCTGGATGAACAGGAAGTACTGAAGGCGATCAACGCCACGTATGGCAGTACGTTCCCGGATACCTGTACCGTTTCGAAAGCGTTGGAGGTAACGTACGGTGAGCCTGCTTAGCGGATACCATAAACCTCGGCGTCTGTGGCGTAATGACTACATGCTGGTTGGTAATCCGTTATACAGTGATCGCTTCTTCCAAGCCTGTCAGCGTATCAAGCACAAACGGTACGTGTGTCAGCAGGTGTTCTTGTGTGCGTGGAAGCTTAAGCGCAATGGCGTTGTGGTTGATGAACAAGCAGAATGTGCGGTGGATGTCACGGAACTGATGCTTAAGATCACAGCGCCATTAACCCAACAGCAATACGTCGACCTCGTCAATCGGTGTTTCAACACAGACATTGTGTTGGATGCTGAATCTGACATGACTTTCACTTTTGAATTGCGCTATCGGTACAGGAGTCATCAATGAGTCATGAGATCATTATTGCAAAGTACAAGAAGCGCGACGCAGCTCCGTTTATCTCCCGCCCTTATCGTGATGCCATGGTCTACGATGAAGTGATTGAAGACAAAGCCACCATTTTGAAACGGGTAAACGATAACAAGGTTGTCCGGGACATCTTGGTAAAGTGTGTAGGTAATCCAGACGGTGGCAATTATCGGATCATCACCGGGAATGAGTTAGACGATATCACGCAGTTGCTGGCCAATGCGCGTGACACCGACTACTCTGCTGAGGTTGCGCTGTTTGTTGAGATTAACAAACAAATCAATTTCGAAACTGAACGCCTGGTGTTTCGTCTGGCCTGATCATATGACCTTACTGATCAGGAGCTGTTATGAAAACTACGTTCCACCTCACGGACGAGTCGTTTCGTGAAGACATGGACAAACTGTGGAAAATGATTCGTCGCTTGCGTGATGAGTCACAGTACCACGATGTCAAATTCACGCTGCAGAACTGGGTGCTGACGTGTGACGGCACTTTAATCAAGTCCGGTGAAAACCAGGGGACTGATCTGACTGCGCTGTTCCAGATGCTGCCGTTCCCACCGACCAACGGTGACGTGCTGCAGATCATGGCGGCGTACGGTGTCGATGTTGCCACCGATCTCCCAGCGCGCCTGACCTACACGGTAGACGTCGAGTATACCGAAGGCCCGAAGCCGGCTGAGTCAGAACCCAACGCATCTTAATCGGCATAAAAGAGCCAGGGCTCCCGTCAAGGGCCCTGGACTCTTTATTTATGCAGAGGATAATGAATGAGCAACCTACCAGCAGCCAACTGACAGGGAAGAACACAAAGCGGAACGATCACTTGTTCTATACAATAGCTTTACATCTTTGTATTCTTAGACATGATATTTAATTAGTATAATTAGTGGAGATATTATTCTTATTAAATATATATCGTCATAAATATCCTTCTCGTTAGCGTTAGCTCGCTAGAAATCAATAATGACTTCTATACGAACAGATGAATTAGTTTGATTTTACAAAAGGTAAATTAACCATGAACGAACAATTAGAAAAGATTGTCCAGAACCTGATTGCAACACTGTGTCGCACCGAGCTGTCAAGCTACCCGACCTTGCAGGTCTATCGCAACAGCATGCGTCTGTTAAAGACCACAGCACACGAAGGTAACTTCTACTCAAGCTTGTTTGACTGGGTGGAATTTGATGATCCGTATTTAAAGGATCTGCTCAATTGCTTTAATGCCGAAGTGGTCACACTGAATGATCAGATTACCGGGTTGCGTTTACGCAGTCATGATTCCAAGCAGCAACCGATTTTCTGGTTACATGCCAACGATCAACTGCGCGGTCAGGCCATGAGCGAGTTCTACGATCAAGTCACCACCTTTATGGAAAGCATTCCCGAAGGCAGCCCGGCACACGCTCAGCGGATTGACCTGGTGCCGTGTGGTAATTTGATCACCTGGCGCAGTGTGGTGAACCAGATCCGCAACAACCCGGCCGATGCGGTGTTTGGTTCCATGAACCATCCACTGCGAGCATTCAGTAGCGGTACCGATCTGTACGTGCGTGCCCGTGATCGCAAAGATCAAACCCCGGTGTCGACTAACCCCAACCTTAATCAAGCTGACTTAGAAGAAGACCAGAAGATTTGGTTTTCCATCAAGCGCCCGATGGTGAACACGCAGGTATTGTAAAATTAGACATTCGACATCTATTTAATGGCATCTGGGATGTCGATGTCTTTTTCCAGGAGATGAATCATGTCAGGTAATAACGATGTAGAAGTGATGCAGTTGATGGATTACGATCCCAACAATCCCCCGGTGGACGCTGATCAGTTTACTGAAGAGCAGAAGCTGACACAAGACCTCGCAATCCGCGCTGACGCACGCTATGCATCGTTTGCCGAAGCATGCCGTGAATTACGTGCCACTTGCAAAGAAAGCCCGGAGAATGCGATTGAGGCGTTCTCTGAGCGTATTGTCATGTTACACATGGACGGCCGTGTCCCGTTGGCATCTACAGAACAACACAGCAACATAATGAAGCTGCTGTTAAAAGCCGCATTGGCGAATCTGGTGATCAGCCAAGATCCAGAACGCCCTTAATCAACACAGCAAAAAGGATAACCCAGTTATGTTTATCAGTCATGATGCAAAGCTACTGCACATCGTACGCTTTCGTGGTGAGCCGTTGATGTACATGACTACGACTGACGATGCTGAATTGTCAGAACGTACGATTAATGAAGAGTTGCGCAATGGGAGCTTTCGTAACCAGGCTTTCCAGATGGCCTACGAAGCAAAGAAGACCGAACTCGGTTTGCTTAATCCTCACCCCGCCGAACTCCTGACCCACCAATTCGTGAGCACCGTGGGATTGAGCGGGTTCGGCACCGGTCACTGGTTACTGCGTGATCTGATCGGTAACAAATACGGTCTTCGTCTGGTTGCCAACATTGGCGACTGGTTAGATGTCGAAGGCTTTATTGACGTCACCCCGCCCGACCAGGATGCCCGCCGTTATCTGCGTGTCACCGATATCGGCAAGTACTACGACAGCATTGACTGTTTTGAAAAGGGTGTCTACCCAATCTACATCCTGGCTTGTGAGAACAACCAGATCGTAGCAAACAGTTCTGTTGAAAACCACCGTGATGAACAGCCGAAGACTGTGGGTTACGACCAGGTTACCTATAAAGGCGATGATGGTCGCACGGTTCTGCTTAGTCACAGCAACGTGTCGATTGACCTGACGGATGATGAAGAGCGTATCATTAAAGATAAGCCGATTCATGCTAACGGTCGACTGTACAGCAGCATTGCTCAGTTCGCCATGGCTCGCAATATTCCGACCTGGTTTGTGTTGGAGCAGATCAACGCACCGGCCGAAGCACGTTACGTTTACTCGCAGGATTGGCGTTTCGTCTAACACTGATGGTATGTGGCTATCAGTCTTGACAGAGGACCATTTATGGGTAAGCAATCGAAACGCAACAAGGAGACCATTGTGTCTGATGAAAACAAACAAAACGAAACCGAGCTCGAGCAGAATGAGTCCGGCAGTGACGCGGCATCTGACGCAACAACTGCTGAACCAGGGTCCGCGTCCGGTGATGGCGCAGTTTCAGCCAGTGAAGCTGGGAGCGATGACGGCGAAGGCAGCAACGAAGGTGACAGTGTCTCCGTCGAACCCAATGAATTCGAACACACCGATGAGCCTGGCCCACTGGGTGAACAAGGTGTCGCAGGATCTGATGTCGTAGCCGGTGCCACGGCTGAAGAGATTGCTGCCGCGGGTGCTGAATCACAGGCCTCCCTAGCGCAAGCTCCTGAGCTGGCTGCCCTTGCACCAGAGACGCCGGTTGTTAAGGAACCGGAAGTTGTAACCCAGCCTGCACCGATCGTTGCTGCACCGGTGACCGATCACGCCGATGCGATCGTCAATTACATCCGTGCGTACGTAGACAAGATGGATCCGTCTAAGTACATGGACGCCAAAACGGGTGTACCAATTCAGAAACGTCTGTACAGCGACCTGACTGAGCTGATGAAGCTTGACTTTATCCAGTTCAAATCCGGCATGGACAAACTGCTGACCCTGATCTTTGAATACCGTCATGCGGCGTTCAGCGATCTGTACAGCCGTCGCTTCTTTGAGAACCTGTATCCGTCCATGACGCATGACCAGGTTCGCGAGTTCGATGAACTTCTGCACATCCTCGTAACGGTAGGCACCCAGTCTAACCGTTCACGTGCAATGTCGCAGATCGATCTCAATGCGGCACTGAAGTCGGTGAAGAATGCGAAGGCACAGCAGAACATGTCTGCGTACTTCTCAGCACTGCGTTAATCAGCATAAAGGAGGCACTCTTTCCCTTCGGGGAAAGAGGCCTCTGTTTTATGCCGTTCTTTTCTTTTTGCTTTCAAACTAGGGTGCCGGTGAAGAGCGATGGGACATCATCCACGAATGGGTTGTAGCGCATGATCTTGCCTACCGTGAAATCGTAGTAAATGAAATCCAGCAAGCGTAACCCCAGATAATCCCCGCTCATGGTAAAGCTTGTGAACCCATTGCGATTAATCCCGGTAAACCCTGATCGTGTTTCTGGCGTTGAGAACTTCAGTAAGCAATACTGCTGATTACTGAGGATGTATTGGAACACGTCATCATTAGGACACGCATGACGGGTGATAGGCGCCCAGCGTGAATCATGGGTAAACCAATCTTTGTACGGTGTGCCCCACATGAGAACCGTGGTTTGAGTTATTTTTATACGTGCATATTTCTCGGCGTAACTGGACCCTGGTGAAGTATCAGTTACGGAACTATTCATTGCTAAATAGCTGCTTTGATTTTGATCAAGCCAAACAAGAAACGCTGGGTAATCCATATCCGATGCTGGAGCAGCTTTAGACTGTCCATTGTGCAGCAATAACTCTAACATACCTACATCCTTTTAAGTCACCTCAACTCAAGCCGAGATAGTCAGATCGAAAGGAACAGGAGTGCTATCCGTCAACGGGTTGTACCGCATCACAATCCCTGTTGTTGTATCGTAATAGATAAAGTCATCACAGTATCCACCCTGGTAGGACGTGTACGAAGGTGAGCTGTATCCGTTACGGTTCACACCCAGGTAGGAACTACGCGTACTGACATACGTGTTTTTAAACAACATGTACCGCTTAGCCGACACCGCCTCGCTACCGGCAGCAGCACTGGGCAGTGCGTGCTGTATAATACGGTTTACTACAGAGTCATACGTGTAGTAGGTCTTATAAGGCGACCCCCACATTGTTCCCTGGAAAGCAGCGGTGAGTTGAACTTTCAGATATCCAGTGCGTGTGCTTGGCGTGCCGGTTAATGACAACTCCGTCATTTTACCACTGTTCTGATTCATCCAGGTAAGGAAGTCAGCATAACTTACCCCGGCTACCTTTTGTTTCCCTCCCAACATCATCTCTAACATATCAACGCTCCAAAGGTTTTCCTCATAACATCGACATAAAGCCCTCTGACTCCTCGTTAGAGAAGCCAGAGGTCCAACCGACTTTATGCGGCGTCTAAGTAGTTAAATTCGAGGTTGTTTTCTTCAGCGTACGATTTAGCCAGTGTCGCCAGGTTCGGTGCTTGGTACACCATCCTTGCTAATTCGCCAGCATTGTTGAAACCACCGGCGGCCAAGTTCACGGCAACTTGACGGTACTGCGTATCATCCAGTCCTTCGATCTTCGTCATCTCAATCCACGTAGTCTGTTTCCCTACGTTCATGATAACCGTACCCGATGGATATGCCCCTTCTACATCGATGTCGTTCGTTGAAGTGCGGACATACGACAACACGTTCGGCAGCTCTTGGAACATTGCCTTACCGTTGTTCGCAACCAACTCGGTTGGCAGCATAACAATCCAACCACCCAGACCTTGCAGGTTATCATCAAGATCGGTACGCATCTGATCCGACGTAGTACCCCAGACATAACCCTCTTTGATCACGTCATAGTGCATGGCTTCGGCAATACGGGTTGGCTGTGAGGTAAAGTTACGATAGTCAGATACACCACAGAACGCGGGCACCGCCATTGACAGGTCATTGGTGACCTCATCCATCATCTCAACCACAATGCAGTCAAACAAGTTATACACGACGTATTCGTACTTGTACGTGGTCTGCATCAGTTCGTGTAAGTCAAGCCCGTGATACCCTTCGGCCTCTTTGAACGAAAGCTTACCAATCCCATCAAGGACTTTGCTGGCAATGTAATCAAGCTTGTAGTTCAGCTCTTTACCTTTAGCCGTACGCAGATAGTAGTACGCACACATGGAGTCAGCCCAGCGGAACGACGCCGGTGCATTCACATACGGCCATTTCTCGTAGTTAGCCAGCGGACGTTTAGTTTCCTTGATCCCGTCGTTCTTCACCTGGTGGGTTTTACCCTGGAAGTATTTGACGTTACGGTATTCTTTCGGTACCGAGGGATCACAGTAAACATCTTCGGGATTGACACCTGCCATTTCCAGACAGTTGGTAATCACCTGATAATCAAAGTCCAAGCTGTTCCAGCCGGTCATCCAGTCAGGCTTCCATTCGTGGGCACGGGCAAACAATTTCACAAAGCCATCAGCCGGATGGTCCACTAACTCGAACTCCATTTTCAAGTTACGTGCCTGGATCACTTCACCGATGTGTTTGTGTGCACACTCATGCAACTTACGAATGATGTCCTCGTCTTTCTCCCCTGGGAAGAAGCGACGCACCACAAAGGTATACGAGCGGTCTTTAAACGACAGCGTACACATCAGCGGTTGGTTCTTGAATTCTTCGTTGACCACATCGGTCTCGATATCGATAACGCTGACCGAGTAGGCTGACATGTTAACATCAGGGAACTGGGATTCGTAGCGTGCTTTAATAATCGAGGTCGGTTCAATGTCCGCACCGTACACATACGGACTACGACAGATCTGTTTCAGAGGTAGCGAGGTTGCACCTTTACCTAACGAACGACTGATGTGGTTGGCCAGGTTCCACTGCGGGGTAGAGAACTTCTGCAGCTTCTTCAGCTCTTCGTAATCTTTCTTATCCTGGTGATCACGAAATGCTTCACGGGTCAAGTAATAATCACGCGGCATGTCTTTTAAGATACGCGTATTCGGTGTGCGATCACCGTTAGGCTGAATGATGTTCTCTTTCACAAACAGGATATCAGACTTCCCTGACTTGCTTTGGCTGTACATTGCGAACTTACATTCGAATTTTAATTGGTCGTTGCTCATGCGGTTTCTAATCCTATGTCAACAAGGGTCGTTACAGCACCCTTCTAAGAAGGCTATAACATCACTGGCCGCATTATCTTTTTACACAGGAGAACACCCATGCAACTTGGCAGTGGCTTAGAAGCCATCGCATTCCAACGCACCCGGCCGCTGTTTAAGCTGCTCACTGCTGAAGTGCAGAAGCTGATGGACCAGATGAAGGCGGATGACGTTGTCGTATTAACTGATAAAATGTTAGCCGGTACTAAGATCGCTGAACTGTTGCAGGTGGGTAGCGGGTTTAAAAAGATTACGCTTGTTGCAGACCAGTCGGCACCGATCAACGCCTTCACTAACCTGATCACCCTGAGTAACATGCATGCGTTTCATGATAGCTTTACCCGCATGGTAATCAGCCAAGCCGATGCTTACAATTTGTTCCGTCAATGTAACAACGTGCTGCAAGGTCAGGTCGATCTGGAAACCGGTACCGTCAGCGGTGACTTCGCCAAGATCCCGATCACCATTGGGATGGGTAGTCAGATGTTGAATCCGAAATACGGGTTCACTGCTGAAGAGATCGCAGCGGTGTATCTGCATGAGGCTGGGCATGATGTTACCTATTGTTATGCGCTCCATTACACCTGTACTACCAACCTGGTGTTGCAGCTGGGTGCTAAGGCCATTGTCGCTGCAGATGATGTTAAGCAAAAGCACGCTATCATGTCAGACGTGGCCAACACGTTGGGTATCCGTATTGATAACATGGCTGACCTCACGAACTATGACAAGTTCGAGAATTACTACATCACCATGCTCAGCCTTTACCGTAAGAAAGTCTACGATGCATTGGGTGCGCCGTCTTACAGTTCGAATATGTCAGAGCAGATGGCTGATATGTACGCTGCACGCCACGGCGCGGGTAATGCGTTGGTGTCGGGCCTCAACCGTATGAACAAGTTGTTTGTTCCTACGTTTAAACAGAAGCTCGAGTACAACTTAAAGACAACGCTTGCTTTCATTCTGTTTATGCCGTTTGTGATTCCAATGATGGTTGTGGGTCTACTGACCAATGACTTTATTGCGGGGACTTACGATCTGGATAAAGACCGTTTCATTCGTATTCGTAATGAGGCGATTGCCAGCCTGAAGGACACCCAGCTCACGGCTTCAGAGAAGAGAACCATTCTCAATGAAATCGAGCAGATGAACAAAATCATTGCCGAGACAGACAACGATTGGTCTGTGCCGGGTCGCATTGCTATTTTAATTCGCAGCAGTCAACGTGACCAGATGCGTAACAAACGTCTGCAGCAAGACCTCGAAGCTTTGTTAAACAACCCGCTGTACGCCACAGCAGCCAAATACTCCGTATAAAGGAAATGAAGATGATCATCGTAAATGCAACAACTTTAAAAGCCAACGTCATTGCTGTGCGCGGTATGGGTGAGATCCCGTCAACCCTGCGTGAAGATCTGGTGATCTTTGGTCTGGCCCGTGTGATTGCGTACGGCACTGCAATTCCACCTGAGCCGGTGGCTAACCCGGTTGCGTTCTTTGATGAGAACTCCGGTGAAGTCAAAGCAACCGTTGCCCAGGTTAACGAGAACACCGTGCTGAACCTGCGTAAAGTGGTTGAGCTTGCCGGTGTGATCTACCGTGCCCGTTACGATATGGTGCACAACTCTCTGAGCCAACCGGCGCAGGCACTCTGTCAGCAGGCACTGGTCGCCAGCGGTCAGTACAACTTCCCGCAGGCTATCGCCGATGCACTGTCGCAGTCTGAACAGTCTGATGACCTGGGTCGCTCCATTGGCTTCGCTCTGAACCTCTTTGCTGTTATCAGCGTACCGGGTGCAGGCGACGTTACCACTGACGAAGAGTAAGAGGTTGCCATGTCTTTAGAAATGATTACGAGCTTCATGCAACCTAACGGCAATGTGCCGAAGTCTGCGCTGACTGTGGTGAAGAAGCCCAACAACGAAGTCGAAACCATTCTACCGGGTGATGACAAAGCCATCACTGCTTCACTTGAAGCTGTGCGTGAAGTCATCGTGCTGCGTGACCGTGTTGCCAGTGAAGGTATGTCGCGTGAAGTGATTCGTCAGCTGCAGATGGTTGCACCGTCTGCCGTGCCCAATGGCTACGGTCTGGAAGCCTTTACTGAGCTGCCAACCAACGTCATGATGAAAGCCGGCATGGAGTCCATGACGGCAACAGTGCTCGATGCGCTGAACAAGCTGATCAAGTTCCTCATTGAGAAACTGAAAGTCGGTTTTAATCTGCTGATCGATTCGTACAAGTCACTGACCGGTATTTCACCTTCGGCGTACAAGCTTGCTAAGCAGGAAGTGTATGCGGATGCCATGATGAAGAACTGGCGTACGGTGATGGGGTCGGATCTGGATGAATGTATCCTCGCGTCTCTGCGTGCCAGCTCGACCGATGAAGTCGGTGCCCAGTTAACCATCGACGGTTTCTTTAATGACACTGATGGTATCTGTGACAACCTCATTGCATTCGAACCGCTGATTGCACAGTTGCAACGTGCCACTGAAGACCTGCTGGTTGAATCCGGCATCAACATGGCTGCGTACAACCGCATCGTGTCCTCTAATCGTCAAGCAGCATCTGACGAAGACATGGTGAAAGCAACACAGCGCGTCAGAGGGATGATCGATACGCCTAACATCCAGAAGATCAGTAAGCTGCTGGAACAGTTAGCGAAGAAGGTGGTCGAGTCTAAGCTGTATAAGCCTGATGACAAAACCGGCAAAGCCATCGTTGACCGTCTGCGCAGTGAGCGCTTCCGTGATATCCTGGTCGGTCTGCATGATGCGTGTCGTCAGCAGCGCCCCCTGGTGCTGAAGTCCACTGAAGGTTTCATTGAAGCCAAACAGCAGAACTTCGATCAGATCGTTGATCGTCTGAAGAACTTCACACCGGTTGATGCTAAGAACGCCCGTGAGTTCAAGCAGGAGCTGGATAAGCTGTCTGTGCAACAGAGTCTGGTTGCCGGTGACATCAGTGGCTTCCCGCAAGCTTGCGCTGACTTCCTGAATCAGCAGAACGACGTGAAGGCTGTGGTTGATGTGGTGCGTGAAATCACCGCCAACTACGCCGAGACCGTGTTCAAGATGACGGCGTTCCGTAACCGTGTGCGTCAGATCAAAGTCGTGAAGATGGTTTCTGATGATCCGGCGTCACAGGCCTTTGAAGCCAACGAAGAGCAGATGGACAAAATCCGTAAGTTCGTCAAAGACTGGATCACCCGTGCCACGTCGCTGTAAGGAGCTAACATGACTACCTTAGCGGACTCTATCCGTAGCACGATTAACCTGACCGATGATCTCATTACGTTACTGCAACGCGCTGAGATGCTGGAGACGTTAACCAAAGAGCACACTGAGTTCTCTGGGATGTACGACAAGATCCGTGACAAGATCATGTTCATCACCGGCTCCATGGAGTCAATTGATGAGCACGGGATTTCACAAGAGATCATTACCAGCATCCATGTGCAATTGCCAGGTATCGCTGAAGAGGTACCGGTCAACGGTTACACCCAAGCACTGTCCAGGCTGAACGTGGGTTATGCACTGGAGTCGCTGTCAGACGGTAAGCAGCATCTCATTGCCGGTGGTATCAGTGGTGTCATTGTTATCATCATCAAAGCACTGAAGTGGTGTCTTGCCACGCTCAAGGGGTATCTGAAGTCACGCCGTGAAATCAACCGGGTTGGTTTAGCGGTAACCGGGAATGCCAATCGTCTGGGTGCGACTGACACACCGGCAGATATCCTTGATCGTCTGACCAAAAGCAAAGACTTCATCGATGCGGCAAACGGCTATAACTGGCTGATCTCTATCCGTGAAGAAACGGATGCGCCGTTTACCTTTGATAGCAACGCGCTTACCGAATGGTGGCCCGAGTTGTCAAAAGAGATGGTGTATGAGTTTGAAGCCATTAAAGCCATGTACCAGGCCATGGGTGAAGGTGTCCTCATCAAACCCAACGTGTCGACTGTCAAAGACTCGGCTGCCTTCTGCCGTTTCTTTAAAGCCCTGCCACAAGGTGTGGGTCGTGACGGGAAACCGTTTAGCCGGGATGCCGCGGTCACCGATTTCCAGCGCAGCCCAACTGTAGCACTCACCAACCTGAACTCCCGTCTGGGTCAGATGTTCTTGTTACCCAAGATTGATGACAAAGACGCGATGGCACGTAACCTGATTCGTATTGGTCGCAGCATTGAAACCTATACGTTGATTGACCGTGTGGTGTACGACGGGTTAAACAGTGTGGAAGTCAACCATACCTTTGACCGTCTGCATACCGAGTTCAGTGCGTTCTACAAGAGCTTGCAGTCGCAGAAGTACACGGCGCCGCAAGATCACGTGGATGCCTTTGTTCAAGTGGTGAACAAGTACGCTGAGAAGATGAACTGCTATTCTCGTCTGATCACCGTGGTTGCCTACCTGGATTCCATGAGTTACACGGCCGGTGCCTCACTGGCTGAGTTCGTGGCACGCTGGACAGCAGAAATGGAAAGTCGCATATAAAGCACAGAGGCCTCCTCTCCCCGTGAAGGGAGAGGAGTGCCCCTTATGCCGATTATGCCGTGAGGTTGGATTTGGAATCGCTGTGTTTCAGGAAGTTCACGGTGATGTCTTCTACCACGGTCAAGCCGCCGTTGGAAGTCACATCGAGACGCTTCTTGATTGCACAACGCAGGGTTGGGTCAGACACGGTCAGTACCTGGATATCCTGATCTGGACCAAAGCCCGGGATACGAATGTCCACGATATCGCTGGTACGGTACTGACGCAGTGCATCCACGGTATCGCTGACAGAGAAGGTTTCCTGTGCCAGGATATCCGTAATCACCGTTGGGATCACTGACTTGAGGTTATCACGCAGAGACGTGTTCTTGTAGCCGGTATCGGTCAAGTACACATCAAAGGAGAACGCCACCGCAGCAGAGATCTGGCGAGCTTCTTTGGCATTCGCTGTCACATCAATGTAGCCCAGCGTTTGCTTCGGACGGAACACCACCTTGGTGAGGTTAAGCAGCTTCTTCGTCACCACAGGCATGTCGTTGGTTACCCACGACACCAACTGATTGATAACATCCGTGATGTACGTGGCATCCAGGGAGTTACTGGAGAAGTAGTACGCCGCATCCAGACCTACCATGTCAAACTCATGGAGCACAACACGCTGGTTGATTGGAATTGGGTTACCCTGGTCATCGTACTTCACATCACCCTTGTGATAACGGATCATGGTCTGGCCTTCTGCATCGAGACGCAGATCACCTTTGGCATGCAGCTTGATCGGGTTACCTGATGCATCAAACACCAACTGCTGACGATCGTCACGCTCCCACTCATCCGCCTCGTAACGCCAGAACACATCTTCCTCGTATTTCTTGTACGCCACATCAGACGGCAGCGGACGAGCACGGGTATACATGTTGTCCAGGGCATCACCAAACTTCAGCTGGTAACGCTGTTCAGTTACTGCCACCATTTCACGATCCAGGTATTCCCGACCCAGCAGCTTATCACTGTCCGACAGTACTACGTCGTTCGGTGACTTGTTCTTGCTGATGCAGTTCAGAATGGTAAACGACCCTGACATCGGTGTTTTCAGTTTCGATGGCAGGTTACCAAACTGACCAAAGGAGGTCAGGATCAACTGGTTCGCTTCGGTGATATCCATGTTGGACGTTAACTGGAATTCCCAGACACGTTCACGGGTGTCAGTGCGACCCACGATCTTGCCGTTCAGATACGCATAGCTGCTTTCCTCATCCGGTAGGAACAACATCTGCATCATCACGTCAGCATCATCCAGGTTCTTGTAGTAATCCCCGGAGGCAGTCGTCAGCTTCAGCACATACCCGTTGTCGCCTTTGGCAAACGCGTAGTTACCGATCCCCACTTCCACACCAACGGAGTTGTTCTCACTCAAGAACTCACGGTAGGCCACTTCCGGACGGTCCATGTCATAGACGCGGGTCACGAACGCATCGTTGTTGGCATCCAGCACATAGTAGAACGGACTGTACAGGAACAGGCCTTTGTTGATCATGACGGCAACGTCTTCGACTTTGCTGCCATTGATCTCAGCCATCCGGGCATTGGACACCATGGTGTATACACCGTCCACCACTTCGTACAACGCTTTGGGTGAAATGGTAATCCGATTCCCGTTGTCGTGTACTGCGTTGTTGGTGACCAACTGCTCCATGGTCATCTGTGCTGTGATAATGCCTGTGCCCACTGCAGTAGTGAGTTTCTTGTTCAACTGCGTTCCGACCATGCGGCTTGCCTGGTAGGTGCGGCTGGTTACAAGGTCTTCCACTTTCAGCACGTCATACCCAAGCTTACTCAGGGTGGCGTTAATCTGACCCGGGGTAATTGGGATATCCGTTTGGTTACCGTCGTAGATCACCTGGTTACGCAGATCTGCAAACGACATGGCATTGGTACCACCTGACAGCGTGCCATTCGTGAGAATCGTCTTCTCGTTGAACACCGTGATCGGTGTAGAAAACTTATCGAGCTGACGCGACTCGTAGTTGAAGTCTAACCACTTAGCCGCAATCTGTGCCCCGGTCACCACTGTCGGTTCCAGGTACAAGGCGCCTTTTGAGGTATAGATGTCAACACGCACCTGACGCCCAATCCCCACACCGTTGGATATATAGATTTCGGGCAGACGCACTTCAACGGTATTCTCCAATACCTTCAGCACAAACGTTAAACGGTTAATGTCAAACGTTTGATCGCTGTGGGTGGAATAGGCTTCATCCCAGTCAGCATCCGTGGAGGTACGCGTCCAGACACGAGCATAGTAGAAGTAATCCCCGTTTAAGGAGAAGGTGTTCTTGTACGCTGTGGCGGCTGTGATCATCCCGTAGTACGGCGTCGCTGTAAACTGACGCATGCTCAATTCGATGTACAAGTACTCGACGTTGTTCATCGTGGCAATGCGCCAATCGATCTGGTTGGTTTCCAGTGTCAGCAGCGGAGTGGGTTGTGAGACGTCCCACACCACCATGAACCCGCCGTGCTTCATCACACGGATCTCCAGTGGATACTCCTGACTGAAGTCCGCACCTGCCACACTGTAAACCGAGTTACGTGGGAAGACCAGTTTCGAGTAGACACTGTCAATGTCGTCGTTGGACGATTCGGCAACCCGCACAGCACGCTGGCGCACTTCCTCGGCGTTGAGGATCAACACAAACGGCAAACGTGATGGTGTGGAGAAACGACCGTCGTAGTCTTCATCGGACATGTGACGGTACAGGTCTTCCTGGCTGTTGGCTTGCACTGGATAGAAACCGGCGATGGTATCGGCCATTGCCTGCATGCTGGCCGCGTTCATCAGTGCCGACATTTCCATGGCATACCAGAACGGGTGGTTGGCATCGGGAATATCAATCTCACCGTTCATGGCTTTGTCTAACAGATCCATTGAAAGATCCATCATGCTTGACGGATCATACCGCACGGCTAAAATGCGGTCCTTCACCGACAGATTTAGTAAGTCACTCATATCAGCCTCTAAGCTTAGAAGTCACCACGGAAACTGCTCTGCGTGGTAGCTTTAGGGTTGGACAGGTTAAGGTCCTTTGGAACCCACCATTCAAATTCGTTGGTATTGAGATCGATGCGCGGATACCCGACGAAGTTGTACACAGCGTATTCCTGCGGTGTTAACTTGCGGTAGAAGTTCGTGCGGTTACCGTCTTTCATCTGCGGGTTGAACATGGTGACACAAGAGTTGAAATCTTGAATCAGCGACATGGTGTTATACCGGAACCCGACACATGACCACTGGCAACTGATCTGGTTGTTGGCTTTGATCAGCGGTGTGTCTTTGGTGGTCGCATAATCAAATGCCGCACCGATTGGGTTGGTATTACAAATCGCAGAATACGGCGCACCGATCTTGGTCACGTAGCGATACGTTTGATCGAGCACCACACGGTAGATGCGCATGGTGTAGTCGATGTAGTTGTTCACGATCGCATCCCAGTACGGCACCATCTCACCCAGGTACACCGCTGACCCATAGGTCTGCAGCAAATCCAGGATCATGGTCACCGGGTCACCCGAGACGTTACCAAAGGACGCACTCAACTGATACGCTTCATTGAACTCCGATTGACCATCGATCATCTGCCAGGTTTCTTTACGTGCACCGGGTGCTGCGGTAAACAAGTCCACCACAATATCCGGAAAGCCCGTTAACGATTCCAGCGTGTTACCCAGGATTGGAACGAAGGCTTGCGCATTATCAAACAGACGACTGTAGGATTTACGCTGCACGGTTCCGATCGCATCGAACATTGATCGTATAGCACCGGGAATTGTATCCGGGTTATTTGTGGCCAATGCGTAGAGCTTTTCTTTCCGAAGAAGATTATCGTATGATAAGTTAAGAATCGGCCGTGTGAAGAAGGTATATCCCATCACGTCACGGTTTATCGGAAGAAATGCCGCGCGGTTACTAAACTTGTTATAGCCGTAGTAGTTATTTGCAAGAGCGGATGAGACGCTTCCGTGTCCGGCCGCCCGTGCTGCTGCGTCGATTTCATCCATCCATAGGTTCGGGTTAAAGGTGGTGCTATCGTCGGCCATTCCTGAGTTCCTCGAAAATCATTTTAAATTTGTCTCTGAAAGGAGTGACGTATATGTTACCAGTTGTCACTGGCGTGGTTACATTAGCTACGACTTTAGCATCGCTGGCTAGTTGGTTTTCCAAAGCCAAAGAGAAAGCAAAAGACGCAGGCATCGATCTGGATAAAACCCTGCAGGCAATCAGTGCAGCGGGTAACTCCGATCTGATCAGCTTCACCAAAGTGTGCCGTATGGAACCTCTGGTGTTACTGGACGACCGTCTCCGTAACGATCCGGTTACCCCGGACATTATGCAGGTGATCACCAGTATCGTCGCAGGCTACTACCTCCAGACCTTTGCCCTCCTCGGTCAGGTCAGCGGTGTGGATGTGATCGGCACCCTGGACAAGCTCAATCCAGCCCGTACGGGTATTGGCCTGAACTCGTTCGATAACCCGAACACTGATTACATTAATACGCACCGGGTCGTTAATAGTTCCGTTCCGTTCTATAGTATCGGGATGGAAGCGCTGTTAGATGAGCCCGTTCCCCCGTCAGCAACCGCTGGCAAAGACAGCAAAACCAGCCTGTCGGTGCCGGGTAACATTGCTGACATTACTCAAGCCTCCAACCTGGCTGTGGGTAAAATGATTAAGGCGGTGATCACCGCTAACGGTAACTCGGTTGAAGTGCCGATTACCATCCGTGTGAAACCGATTAGCACGGACTCGAACTCTATCGCCAGCACGCTTGCGATCGGCACCACCAAGAACAACGTGAAAGAGCGCTGGCAGCGTTTCCGTGCCGGTGAGCTGACGTTCTCTAACTTGCTCTTTATGGACGACGTTGTGCAGCAGCACAAATCTATCCTGATTAAAGACAAGTCAGGCTTTTATGCCGAAGTGGTACGTCGTGCTAACGGTAACCTGGCGAAAGGCATTACCAGCGGTAACCTGTCCATGGCCACCAACTCCAACATCATTGTCATCACGGCGTCGACCGCCCAGGCAGTGGCGCGTGAGCTTGGCGGTAGCCTGGATAACTTCCAGATCCGCGAAGGCGTGTTTAAGAACGTCTACTCCAACATGCTGGTCGTGGTTAACCAAGACAGCGCGATGGTGACCTTCTACTACCGTGGCGAGCGCACCGGTACAAACGTGTCGGCGTACGATCTGAAACTGTCCAGCAAAGGCAATGGTCCGGACATCATGTCGATCTTCACGGCATTTGCTGAAAACAAAATTCCACCACTCTAAGGGATCGGGTTGATGAACATTTTTGACTACGCCAAATCCATCTTCTCTGATGGCATTGAAAAACGCGATCTGCTCAGTGAAGTGGATCGCCTGGAAACGGAACTGAACAAGTTCACGTTGAACGGTTACAAACAGGCGGTAGCGTTGGGCCTGAAAGCCGATGGTCCGAACTACTACTGTAAGTCGATCAGCAAGGCTTACGAAGGCGTACGTAACCAACAGCGTCTGCGTGCGGTAGACATCATTGAAGGCACGTTCCTGAGTCTGTCGCAGCTGACCCTGACCCTGCCGTGGCTGCGCAAGCAGATCGAGCGTGAATCAAAGCAGAAGATCGTGCCAGAGAACCTGGACTTCAAAACCGCGAACTTCCTGCGTTACATTGATTCCATCGACTTCTACCTGCGCTATGCCCGCTCTATGCTGCTGGTGATCTCCACGATCAAATCCAGCGACAACGAAGCGGCGTACCAGCTGGACAAGCAGGTGCTGATGGCCGAAGCGAAGTTCCTGACAGAAACCGGTAGCTTCTTCGTTTACCTGGTCGGTCTGTTCTCACAGCCGGTACTGGTTACCGAGAAGCTGTTTGATGCGGTACCAACCGTGGTGGTTTCCGAAGCGGATGAAGCGGTTGTGGCAACCGTGCTGGGGAATAAAGTCAACGCCTTCCAGAATGGCTTGATCCCGGCACGCTTCAACATCTTCTTTATTATCGGTAAACGTCGTGCTGAGCGTCGTGTTGCCCGTCTGCGTCAAGCCGAAGCAGCAGCGTCAGCCATTGAGCTGACTCTGAACAAGCTGCAGGAGCAGAAAGCCGGCGGTAGCGATGACCCAACATTGGATAAGCAGATTGCGTATTACACCAATGTGCTGAACAAGTTGAACTTCGAAATCGAAACCATCAGCGCTGAAGCCTAAGGAGCCGTCATGGTCGCCCGAGCATTTACCGGCGCGGACGCAATTTACGATACAGGCTTTACCTCCTATGCACCACGCAGCAACGTGAAGTTAGAACGCGATGTTGACGTGGTGCTGCTGTATCGTGAGCAGATTGCTAATCCCGCTGTTTATGAAAACTGGAACTACAAAGAACGTGTCCTGGAAACCGCGGCACGTTTACTGTTCCCGTTAGCGCCTTGGGTTATGGCCCAGCGTGCTAACACCATGCACTCCAAACACTCACTGATGTTTGTGCGTGACCTCGCCAAGGTAGCCCTTGGCGGTGAGCGAGATATGTCGGTTCGGATGCGCATGACGCTGATGACTGACAGTGCAGTGCTGTCAAACCCGCTGGAGTTACGGGGTGACATCGATAAGCTGGACACCTATCTGCCAATGGCACTGGTGAATCAGCTGCGCGATGCAAACAGCGGCAATGCGTTGGCCAACCTGACCGATACACCGGATAAGCTACGGGATTTGGTTCAGTCATTATATGTCATGTTTGGTACGGGTCGCTAAGGCCCGTATCATCTATCTATCACAAGAGGAATTACAATGAGTTCACTTATCCTTGCTCAGCTGATCGGTGAAGGCCTGGAGTCATTCGAAGACGCCGCTGCTGCACCTGTAACTGCTGACACTGCAACCGACGCACCTGCGGTTCCTTCTGTTGACGTCACTGTCTGCGAAGAAGAGATCGCTGTGGTTCAAGCTGCGGGCGAAGCTGCTTCTGCTGAAACGGCGATCGTTGCATCTGCTGATGCGGTGGTTGAAGCAGAGTGCCTGGTTGATGCACAGACCGAAGTGGTTGTGCAGACTGCGCAGGTTACTGCTTCTATGGAGTCTTTCATCGGTGCGCCGATGACCAAACATGACGCGCAAGCTCTGCAGATGCGTGTGCTTCAGGCAACCAAAGGCCAGTACGCTGCCGGCCAGGTTGTGGGTTCACTGGAAGCCTTCGGCACCGACATCACTACTGATGACGCGCTGAACGCTGGCCTGGAAGGTCTGGGCGAATTCCTGAAAGAAGCCCGTAACAAACTGTCTGGTATGGTCGGCGTGCTGCGTGCGAAAATGGCTGGCTTCTTTAAAGATGCTCACGTCAGCTTCGACAAAGTCTCTGCCCGTGCTGCTGCGGTTGAACGTCTGGCGAAAAACACCTCTGGTGAGTCTAACGCGTCTGCACTGCAGCTGCCGCTGGACACGGCCTGGCATCTGGTGAAAGACGGTAAGGTTGTCACCAACTTTGCGAAAGAGATGGGTGACCTGGCCAAGTTCGCTGAACTCGTGCTGAAAGAAAACAACTCCTCTGTTTCTGAGCACCGTCGTAAGTTCATCGAGCTGGTGTCTCCGCTGATCAGCTGCAATCTGGAAGAAGCGAACAAACTGGCAAAACAGATTTCCGACTGGAAGCTGCCGAAGCCGGATTACGCGAAAACCAAAATCCCTACCAGCTCACGTACCACTGACCTGTATCGCTCTGACGTCCTGATGGGCGACGAAGCACTGTTCGTGGCACTGCCGACTGACGTTTCCAGCAACACCGATAACGTTGCTCAACGTCTGGCTGCACTGAGCTCTGTGTACTTCGGTCTGGAAGTGGGTCTGAAAGATGTGGCGAAGCGTCCGAACAAACTGGACGTGGCTATCGACACACTGAAGCCGGCTGAGATCGTGAAGATCGCTGAAACCATCACTGCAGTTCTGGGCGACATCAAAGTGTACGCGAAGACCTGGGGTGCGTGGGACGAAGCGAACAGCGATCTGGATCGTCTGATGACTGTCCTGGCGACTGTGCAGTGGGAAGGCGATACTGAGAACTACGAAGGTGCGGTGACCAGTGCTGCAGGTACCACAGTTTATGTGAGTACCCTGAACACCCGCGTTGCTGACGCGATCTGGTACATCAACGCTGCGTACGGTTATATGGCAACTACGCCGACTATCCTGCTGGCGAAGAAACTGATCGTGCTGATGAACCGTGCACTGGAAGTGTGCGAACGTTCACTGGCGACCTACAGCGACAACAACCTGAAATAAGGAAATGTGGAAATGCGCAATCTGCTTTTAGACATGGCGCTTTCCACTGGACTGGAGGAGCTTAATGCTCCTCCTGTTTCCGATGTGGGTCCGTCATCAATCAACGATTTAATTGTAGCAGAAACAAACCTGGCACGAGCAACCACTTTGGTGACTCAGGCCGACACTGATGTCAGTGAAGCAAAATCAAACCTCGCCGATCTGACCCGTCTGGCCACAGGGCTGGAAGGGTTGATGATCGAGGTTGCTCAGGTTGAAAATCCAGCTGGTCCGTCTGAAGATGAACTCGCGGCTTTGCGTGTCTCGGCTATGGCGGTGCGTCGTGAGTTCCTGAGTCGCGATCAACGCCGTGTGGTCGATAACATCGCAGAAGGACGCCTGGAAGGTTCAGTTGAAGGTCTGGGCGATATCATTAAAAATGTCTCCACCAAACTGGGCTTTGCTATTGGTAACTTCTGGGATGGCGTTAAACGCACCATGGGGACCAGTAAACAGACCACTCAACGTGCAGGCGCACTCATTGATGACCTGACGCGTCGTGTCCAGGGTCTGCCTGATATCGAGTATTCGACCAAGCTTGAGAAAGCGCAAGCCCTGGCGGTTACGTTGGGTAAACAGGTTGACCTTCGTGGTTCTCTGGCTGACATCGTTCCGGCAACTGATGATTGGTATCGCCGTAACATCAATCTGCTGATAGACAAAATTGGTGTGCTGAGCACGGACATTGAAACCGTGTTAAACACCACCACTGAGGATGGCTTCAATGCAGCCACTGCTGCGGTGTTGCCTCACCTGACAGTGCCGACCCCGGAGTCTGTGACTGTTTCGACCGGCGTGGCCAACGGTAAGCACTTTACCTTTGACGTGTTTGACATTCACGAATCAGCATCTGGTCGCACCCTTGCTGCGTATATTGCACGCCCTGAGCGTAATGCGCAAATCGGTAGCGGGTACTTCGATGTGGCCAATGCGGTAAGCGTATCCTTTATGGATCTGTGTAATGTCCGTAAACCTAATCCAACCCCGACCACTGTGACCCTGACCAAAGCAGAGATGCTGAACGGTCTGGCTCAGCTGCGTCAGGCGGTAGGAAACATCGATGCTTACCTCAATCAGATGGATGTGGTGTACAAAGCGTACAACACGTATCAGACGTCGATTCGTCCGTACGACAGCTTCATCAAAAATGCATGGGTCAGTAAGAACGTGCAGGCTCAGGTCTCTGCTCATGCAGGTGCGATCCTGTCGCTGTTCGAAATGACAATCCTCCCTACTGCCAGCACGTTAGCCCTTATCACGGATATGGCCGGCGTTATTAAAACACTTGTGTACAGCTCTGACCTGAGCTAAAGGAAAACACGATGTCTGAAATGTCAGCGCTTTTGTTTGGCATTGGGAACGAGGCTTTTGAGGAGCCTCTTCCTGTTTCTACCGGTTATGTTCCTGAAGCGGTTGATCACACAGAGTTGGTCAACGCTGATGATGCCATGCGTGCTTCAGACGCTGAACTCAGTGACCAGATGGATAAGGTGCGTAAATTGACGGATGCGGTTGCGTATGCACGGGATGTGCGGGATACCATCACTGAGGTGGAAGCTCGTGAACTTCGGTCTCGTGTGATTGCGGTATTGGGTGATGATGCCGGTCCTCGCCTGATGGGGTCGATGGAAAGCTATAATGGACCATTGGCCGGTCAGCTGTTGGATGCGGGGCTTGAAGGGATCGGAAGTATGTTGCGCACCGCACTGGCTGCGCTGATCAAACTGATCCGGACGGGTTTTCGTATCATGATGCAATTCATCACCTCTGCGAAGCTGGTGCTGGGGCGTCAGTTAAAAGCCTTGGGTGAACTGCGTCGGGCAACCAACGATAAGCTGGAAGGCTGGGAAGAGTTTCAAATCAGTTGGGGTAACAACAGCGGCTTGTCTATTAAGACCGGTCCTGGTTCGGCAAGTGGGATTACTCCCATTACACCTATCACCCCAATTACTCCAATCACGCCGATCACACCCATTACACCTATCAGTCCGATCGGTGGGCGTCCTAAGCAGTTGTCTCCAGCGTATGCCCGTCTGTTGGCAATGACTGAAGGGAACGTGCTGAAAGCACCTGACAACGTGTCAGCTGCACTGCGTAACACAGCAAGGATCATGAAGTCTGCAGTTATCCCAACTGTTGATGGCGTGAACCGTCATTTCGCTGCAGTGCTCGATATGCTGGAAGATGCAGATCGCATGGACATGGATCAGCGTTACAAAGCTGTGAACCAGTTGGCTTACGATAAGTTCCTGCCAATGAATGCACTGTTGGTTGGACGTGAGTCGAACAAGTTCGGTACACTGTTAAGCACCACCCCGGTGTTAGGTGATTATGAGTTGCGTATGTCGATCAGTCCATTGAACCTGGTAACGGGTCATGCTGACAACATGGGTGATAAAGAAGGTGCGTTACGTAACCTGGGATTGACCTCTATCAATTTCAGCCGTACTGCGAAATCATCCGACACAGGCACGCCGGTGTTCACCTCACTGTCACGTCAGGAAGCCCTGCTGTCTATTGCCAGCGTTGAGGACTTACTGAAGACCGTTATCGATTACGGTCTGGATACCACTGCGGCTAGACTGGGTAGTGAAGCAGACAAAGTAGCAACGCGTGTCCTTCCCCGTTTAACCGACGGGCGTGATGATGCCTTTACTACGCAGATGACCGTTGCCATTGGTACGTTGTCTCGTCTGACCAACATGCTGCCACAGTCGGTGGTATCGTATACCAACAACTTGACTAATGCTGTGAAGCAGTACGTCGAAATCAGCGCTCAGCTGTAAAACACGAGTAACCATCGTCTTTAACTCATTATATGTACCACCCGTGCTGGTACCACGGGTTATTGACGATGCGTTATTTCATGAAATAATACGGAGTACGACAGATGAATTTACTCGATCAACTCCTGCTTGATGCAGGTAACGAAGCATTCGATGAGACCCCGCCTGCAGCAGTAGAACCTGTTGTACCGGTGGTTGAGCCAGTTGTGCCTGTTGAAGAGCCACAGCCGGAAGATGCGGGTGCTCTCGCTGCTGCGATTGCAGTTGTGGCTGAGCTGGAAGCAGAACGCGACTACGAGCAGGGTAATACCCGTATTGCTCAGCTGGACAGCGAACTGGCAAGTGAAGAGCGCGCTGTAGAAAGCGCAAGCGCTGCAGTAGCTCACATTGAGCAGGTGCAGGCTGGTCTGGAACACTTCATCGAAGTGGGTTCTATCTCTGCGAAAACTGCAGGTCTGCTGCAGGATCAGATTAACCATGCCATGGGCACTCTCGGTAAATCTGGTCTGACCGTAACCAGCGGTGGTCTCGAAGCGTTCGGTGATGATCCGGACCAGATGCTGGTCGTTCTCTCTGCTGGCCTGAATGCGCTGGACGAAGAGAAGAAAGGCCTGGGTGAGCGTGCGAAGAATGCTGTGAAAGGTGTTCTGGGTACGATTGCTAAATTCGCTGCTGAGATCCTGAACCAGGCTAAACGTCACGAAGCGAAAGCGACTGAGCTTGAAGCGGCCATCAAAGGCAAACCTGAGAAAGAAGTGAAGATCTCCAGCCAGGCGCTGATGGTCGGCAAAGAATTCTCGAAAGACATTGCTGGCGACCTGAACAAGTTCAAAGACAAACTGGTGAAAGGTTCCGCGACTGCTATGCAGGATCGCAGCAACTGGTTCTTCAAAGCCCTGCCAGGTATCATCGCTGACATCAATGGCGCTGAAACGGCTGACGCAGCTGTGGCTGCTGCGGCGAAACTGCAGATCCCTGCGATCAAAGGTGTGACCGTATCGGTTAAAGACGAAGATGGCATGAGCCTGAAACGTTCTGACGTGGTACTGGGTAACTACGCTCTGTTCGAAATGGCGACCAAAGCACCGGCTCCGACCGACACTGCTTCTGCCATTGCGTTCCTGCGTGCTGCATCAAAAGCGCGTGTGTCTATCAAGCGCGCTGGCGTACCTGCGCCGGAAGCACTGACTGTGACCCTGGGCGAAGCACAAGCGGCTAAAATTCTGGGTGCAGTAAAAGGCGTGCTGACCGAGACCACTGCGCTGAAAGGTATCATTGATACCATCAGCAAACAGTCTCTGGAACTTGATGCCAACGGTAAAGGCGATGGCGATAAAGATGTGCGTAAAATCGCATCTGCTGCCTCTGCTCTGCCTGACGGTCTGGTGGATACCGTATCTCAGCTGCCGCGTACTGCTACGCGCGCTGCCATGGATGTGGTTGAAGCTTCTCTGGCTGTGGTCTCTTCTTTCGCTAAAGGTGGCAAAGCTGATAAAGCTGAGAAACCTCAGAAAGACGAAGCGAAGAAAGACGAAAAGCCAGCTGACGACAAGTCTGGTGACGCTGAGTAAGCCTGTCATTAACTAATACTGGGGGAGGGGGTTTCCCCTCTCCCTTTATTCCGCCCTAATAGGTGAAACCATGAGTGACGGACTATCCTTGGGTGTTCAACACCAAATGCTGGTTGCGGAGTATTCTCCTCAGGTAGCAGACAAACACCAGGCGATTGATGACATTACTGAAAAGCTGAGCGATGAGGCTCTCGATCTGTCAGACGGTAATGAAGCATTGGTGATGATTGCGGCCCATGCGCCAGAATCAGTGCCCAGTGATCTGGAGTTGGAAGTGTTGCTGCAACGGGTGAAAGACACCGTGCTGGCATACATGGAGACTCATGCGGGGACGACGCTGAACGTTGAGCGTAATGATCCGCTGGTTGACGTAGGTCTGGAAGACTACAAACAAACCCTGATTATGATCAAAGACCGGGTGATCAAAGCCCTGCGTTGGATCGGTAAACAAATCGTGTCGGCGTATAAGCGCCTGAGCGACCGTCTGGGGCGTTTATCCATGCGCATGATGTATGTCGAGCGTAAGGTAGATTCATCCACTGACAATGCGTTACCGGGCGATATGTGCGCACTCCCTGCATCAGCGGCGATGTTGTCGTTGTTAGGAAAGGCGCCACAGAACGCCGCAGAGGTAATGAACGCGGTCAACAAAGTGAAGTGGTTGTTCACTACAGTGCACAACGACTATAACTTGTACCAGCAAAGTTTCAAGCGTGCGATCGACGGCGGGACACGTGCAGATGCCTTGTCCTCGATTCAGGACTTCATGCGTCATTTAAGCAGTCGTCTGAATGCGCGTGTGGATTCACAGCGTAACGGTCACGAAGTCTTTAACCAGTTACCGAACGGGTATATTGTTGAGATTGCCACCGGTGATTCCTTTACGGATTGCTGGGCGACCATTAACCGCACCAGTGTGGTTAACGTGTCAGGTGAAATGACCCGCCGTGCGGATCGTGCGAGTCTGTCCCGTTTAACCAGTGAGTTGCGTAACTTCCTCAAAGTGATCAACGAACTGTATGGGAAAGTGGGCAGTCGTCTGACCACGGATTTCCGTAACATCACACGCGATGCTGAGAAAGGCATTATGGGTGATGACGCCGATGCCCGTGCCATTGAAGCGACTATCAACTGGTACACTGAGCAGCAAAACCGTCTGTTCTATCGCAGCATGGTAATGGGGTGTTCGGTGATCTCTGCCGCACTCGATTATTGTGACATGTCTTTGCGTAAGCCCGGTACCGGTAATGAAGGGTACGTGGGCAAGAACAGCGGTGATGATGACGATGACGACGATGCACCAGTAACCGCAAGCAGCAATGTGGGTCAACTGGATACGTTGTTCCAGATCCGTCAGTATATGCTGGCAAACACGTCGGTGAATCTGCAGAAAGTCAGCGCTGCCTTAGAGGCCTTTAATACGGCTGATGAAGCAGACCAGTCAGTTGCCAAACTCATGACCCTTGACTTGGCGCCTCTGCGTCAGACTCTGGGTGATCTGGGTTACAATCACTGGGTGTGGGATAGCAATCCCAATATGGACAGTTCATACTCACCGTGTCTTAAGGACGCGCTGCGTTGTGCTGACACGGAGCTCGATGCTTTCAGTAATGGACAACTGGAGGAGTTCAAAGCCCTAATTGAAATACACTCACTCAACACGCCAACGGCTCGACGGGTCATGACGCGTGAAGGGTATTTAGGCGACAACGGTTATGTTCAGTATCTACTTAGTGATGGCCGAGTTCCGACGAATAGCGCTGGCGTCTGGGAAGGGGCCGCTAATGGCGTTGATACTCTTGGTACTGTACTTTCAAACCTTAGGGAGCGTACCCAACTGGTTGCGGGAAGTCTTACGGATAGCGATATCCTTGTAAGTAACCTGTATGATGCGTGTTCACAAGACACGCTACGAGAGTTTGCAGAAGCCGGAGACCTCCAACGTTTCACAGGCGGGTTCCATGTAAAAGGCTTGGCCGGCAGTTCCGCGTTTGGACCTGTGGTGGTTTACCGGGCAGGGTTAAGCGACTACGGTGACTTGACGAATGCAGCGATTACCGCCGGGTTCCCAATTTGCGATGCTGACACCAATGAGTTGATGTCTGACTTGTTGGCGAAACTTGCAGCGATGGACAAAACGTTTTGTGTGATCTGGGGTGAGCTTAACCAGGTTATGCAACGTGCACGCAGTGTGCAGAACATCCTGGCAGACAGCATGGCAACGTGTAACGACGGGAAAGCCGATCAGTGGATCATGGACGGGGTGAACTATCTCAACCTGCTGCTGAGCGAGCTGCGTTGGCAGAACCGCTTACTGCGTGATCTGGCGCTCTACCGTCAGGGTCTGGTATTGGCCATCGATCTCTATCAACACTGGGGAGGGTTTAAATGAAACCGGCTAAGCTTCCCTATTTGTACGAGTATCCGTTTGACTTTACACCGTATGCCCGTGTTCTCGCTGATCAAGTCGTAGGTCAAGCACCTACTGCGGAATTGGCGCAAGCATTGGCTGCGGTATCAGGTCACCCGTGGACCCTGGACTTTCAGAAAGCGTTTACGCTCTATGGGGCTCGGGTATTCTACCGTGGACCGAACCAGGCGGAGTTTGCAACCAGCAGTCGGTTTAAGTACTGCATCGGGGTTCAGCTGAGTACGTATTACTTTAGCAAGAAACTCTATCTGGTATTCAACGTGATTGATTGATCGGCATAAAAAGGTGTTTCCTTCCCTTTGCGGGGAAGGAAACCCTTTATGTAGTTATGCCGGTTTATTCTTCAACGAAGCTGTTAGGCAGGGTAGGTAACTTATCACCCACTTTCAGCGCATTAACACCGTCTTTGAATTCCCAGTAACGTTTGTAAGCAGCATCGATGCCAGAGAACAACCCCAGCATGTTCGTGATGATCTCGTCAGGGGTCAACGAGACAAACGTATTTTCGTAGGTACGGATGGCCACAGCGTCTTCCTGACCCGCTGCTTTACGCAGTTGAGCCACTTGAAACACGCCCAGCCAGTTTGGACGATCCTTGTCACCTGCTTGCAGATGGTACGTAATAGTCGCGCCGTCGACTTCTTTCTGGAACGGCAGACCAATAGACAGTTCAGTTTCAACCAGACTCAGTGCATCACTTAACAGCTTCGCACGGGTATCGTTGAACTTGATACTTGGATCCGATTCGGTAATGACCCAAGTCTGGTACCACTCGCCGTCTTCACGCAGCTCAGGTTCACCCTGCACCACTGAATCACCTTCCGGCTGTTGCACCGCATTGACCAGCGCATAACCATAGCTTGCGAGCTTATCAACCGGCAGCGTATCAGACGAGAAGATGGTCTGCTGGTTATCGGCACGCAGGTTACGGTAGTAACGCGGGTACTCTTTTGTATCAAGCTTAATCAGCGGTGTAGAACCATTGATTACGCTTACAGAAGTGGTTTCGCTCATAGCGTCCTCAATATCACAAAAAGAAAGGGCTGGATAGAAAGGGGCCGAAGCCCCCGTCTATTAGACAGTCATGGCGACCTGACCAGTGAGGTTCGTACCATCCCACAGCAGGGCGATGATGGTGCGAGTATCACCAAGCGTTGGCGCTTCACCACGAGACCAGCTGATGGTGTTAGTAAAGGAGATGTTACCGCCTTTACCGTTCAGCACGATCACGATGGTAGCCAGACGGGTCGATGCTGGCAGGTTGGTGATGGTCAGCGCTTTGTCCGTGGTAGCAGACAGTTTGAAACCGTTACCCAGGCTGAAGTCCAGCGTAGTACCGGTAGGTTGCACCATCAGCAGATCGTAACGGTCGAAGTCAAACTTCAGATCAACCCACGCACCGTCTTTACGGACTTTGCGTTTGCCATCGAAAGCTGCATCGAAGACGTTACCACCACCGAGCTTACCAAGAGACGACCACGCGGTGGTAGAAGTCTTCTGGTAGTAGTCCTGAGTATCGCTACGCAGGAAGTAGTCACCTACCACGCCATCAGCGGTGTTCGGTTCACGGGCGAAGACGAGCCATTTAGAACCTGGATCACCTTTATCACCTTTGAGACCTTTATCACCCTGATCACCCTTGGCACCGGTCAGACCACGTGAGCCGGTATCACCCTTCGGACCTTGGATCGGACCAACGTTCACGAACGCGGAACCATCCCAGACGTAGAAGTTCACGCCGATCATGTAACCGTCGCCGATGTTATCAGCAGAGGCTGGCAGATCAGCTTCACTGTCCTTCTTGCCGAGGATCTTGATGCCGGCACCGATGTCACCTTTCGGACCCTGGATACCTTGTGCACCGGAGAAGTCACCGTAGTCAACCCACGCTGCACCGTCCCACGTTTTCAGGTGTGTACCCACAGCCCAGGTGTCGCCCTTAGCAACGCCAGTGGTAGGCAGCTCAGAATCCTGAGTCACACGACCTTTAGCGTTGAAGCCATCACCCTTGGCACCGGTTGCACCAGTATCACCAGTCAGACCCTGGATACCCTGATCACCTTTAGCACCGGTGTCACCTTTATCGCCTTTGTCACCTTTAGCACCAGTCAGACCAGTGTCGCCTTTCGCGCCCTGTGGACCCTGCAGACTACCCAGATCCAGCCACGCTGTTCCGTTAGAAACATGCGAGTGCATGGTGTCGCTGGCCACGTAGATCCAACCCAGGTTACCGGAAGCGGCAGTCGGTAGAGCGGATGCAGAGGCTACAGTACCTTTCGGCACCAGACCTGCGCCAATGTCACCCTTCACACCCTGATCGCCTTTCACACCCTGCACGCCTTGTGCACCAGACATGTCGCCCATATCTACCCAGGCAGTACCATTGGAGATCCAGGAGTGTTTGGTGTCAGCCGTAGTGTAGTAGAAACCTACGTTAGAGCTGTCAGCCGTTGGGAGTGCAGACGCGGTAGCAACGGAGCCTTTAGCGATAACGCCAGGACCTACATCACCTTTCGCACCGGTGTCGCCTTTCGCACCAGTATCACCCTTGGCACCGTCTTTACCTTGAGCACCAGAGAAGTCGCCGTAGTCGACCCACTGTGTACCGTCAGAGACGTGAGAGTGTTTGGTATCCAGTGCGACGTACATCCAGCCTGCGTTGGCAGTAGCAGCGGTCGGCAGCGCAGAGGCAGAAGCCACAGTGCCTTTCGGGATCAGGCTTGCACCGGTTGAACCAGTGTCACCTTTGTCACCCTTGGCACCGGTGTCACCCTTAACACCTTGAATACCCTGGAGACCGGTATCACCCTTATCTCCTTTATCACCCTGGTCACCTTTGGCGCCAGTGTCACCCTTATCGCCTTTTGGACCCTGAATTGGACCCATGTTCTCGTAAGAGTCACCGTCCCAACCCCAGAAGTCGCCAGCGATCAGGTAACCCTGACCCAGCTCACCTGTTGCAGGCAGTTTAGAGGAGTCGTCGAGCTTACCGATGATAGAGATGCCTGGGCCCATATCGCCCTTCTCACCCGTATCGCCTTTATCGCCCTTCGCACCGGTGTCGCCTTTCAGACCTTGGATACCTTGCAGACCGGTATCACCTTTGTCGCCTTTCGCGCCGGTGTCCCCTTTATCACCTTTGTCGCCCTTGTCGCCTTTCGGACCGACCTGACCAACGATGGACCACTGGGTGCCGTCCCACACATACATCTGCTGGTTGATGATGTACGCATCACCATTAACCATGCCAGTAGTCGGGAGGTTGGTTGTTGAGGAGAACGAACCACGAATCTGCAGACCAATACCGTCTGCACCTTTCATGGCTTCCAGGAACTCAGCCTGGGTGCCGGTGTTGCCTTCGTCCAACCAGGACTGGTAAACAGACTTGCCCGCAGGACCGGTCATGTTACCGAGGTCAACCCACGCACCCTGATACACGGTGTGGTAGTGACCGTCGATAACGAAGGTATCACCATTGGTGTAGTCAGCCGGATCCGGTAACTGGTCTTTGCTGTCCAGGTGATCGATCAGCTGTACACCGAGACCACGTGGACCGATGTCGCCTTTATCACCTTTGGCACCGGTATCGCCCTTGGCTCCGGTGTCACCCTTATCGCCTTTCAGGCCCTGGATACCTTGGATACCCTGCTCGCCTTTATCACCTTTATCGCCTTTTACACCCTGAACACCCTGGATGCCTTGTGCGCCGGTGAAGTCACCCATGTCCAGCCACTGCGTGCCATCAGAGATGTGCAGGTGACCTTTGATCGAGTAAACCCAGGCTGCGTTGTCAGCAGAGGCAGCAGGCAGATCGGTGGTGTCGTTCAGCGGGCCTTTTGGTGTCAGACCGATACCCTGAGGACCACGCAGGTCACCGAGGTCTTTCCAGTCAGTGCCGTTAGAGCCATAGAGGTTTGAGCCCACCATGGCCAACGCATTCATGTTGTCACCCGCTGGAGGCAGAGCAGACACAGACGCGTAGACGCCGATGATCGACACAGACACACCGTTCTCACCAACGAAGCTACCGATGGTTTTCCACATGGCTTCGTCAACCGACCAGGTATAACCTGCGCCGCCTACGAACCAGGTATCACCTGCCAGGTTGTCCGTGGTTGGGAGATCGCCGATGGTAGGCTTGGTGCCGAGCAGACGAATGTTGGTGCCGTCTTTACCATCCACACCGTTTGTGCCGGTATCGCCTTTATCGCCCTTATCTCCTTTATCACCTTTGGCACCAGCGTCACCTTTGGCACCCTGGTCGCCTTTGTCGCCTTTGATGCCCTGGAGACCCTGGTCACCAGTGTCACCTTTATCACCGTCGTCGCCTTTAGGTCCTTTGAGCAGGCTCAGCGGTAACTTGACCGTCTTACCACCCTGGACCGCTGGAACAACTTCAGTTCCCGTTAACTCGGAAGAGCCCTGCGGGAGCTGACTAATGGGAGTAGTGTTATTCGCCATTACAGTACCTTATTGATGTGTGTTATTAAGAAGCTTCGACAACTAAATATTTACCGTCTTCGGTTGTCAGGGCGAAGTCATTCTCGGTCATGATGGCACCCGCTGGTGTACCAATGATTGCAACAGTTACTTGACCTTCCCACGCACGCGACCGGTTAGTCACGATAGTGTAAATAATGTTGCCATCCTGATCGAGGTTGTCGGGGTCAATGGGATTGGCTACCACTTCGGTAGGATCCAGCATTACCCCGTAACGTTCGTTGAATGCGGCAAGCACATCTGCAACGCCTTGCAGACTCGCCACGGTGAGCACCACTTTAAACCGGAACAGCGACTCCAGGTTCAAGCGGTTGAAATTTGCTAATACACTGCCAACGTACCCGCCACCAGGAATCGCCAGAATCGGGAGATTGGTATCTCCGTTAACCGGATTCAATACCTGATCAGGTGTGCCGAATCGGACTTGGGCAAGCGTTAACGAGGTCTTATTGTCCTTATTAAGCTGCTCAAGAATGATCTGGTCCGATGGCTGTTTCAGGATGGTCATACAAGGTCTCCTAAACGCCGGTTTCGATTGATCATAGTATATTTTAAAAAATACATAACCGAACAATAAAGTGATGCCGAAATCGTATAGTCTTCTACTTTACTGGGGTTGTGTATGCCTATCGTCAGACGCCAAATAAAGGAACAACATAAATCGATTATTCGTCCGGTGGTGATCGATGTGGTAAACGACCTGATTCGTTTCATGGAACTGAAACCTAACACCGACATTATCTTCAATGGCTATTCGGAAATTGCCCTGTTACCCAATGGGATTATCGGCATCAAAACCGACAACGGGAACAAAGAGAATATCCGCACCATTGGCCGTGAACGCATCTTCGTTAATATCGAAGAAGAGGAAACCGAAACCTCGTTGCTGGAAATGCCGGTGACCTACCCGGAGCAGGATTTCATCTTTGCGGATCAGGACATCGGTGTTTTTGTGCGCCCGATTAAGAAACGTGCCGCTATTCGCCTGAACTTCAATAACCGCTTTACCTCACGTGCTGCAGCCGACCAATGGTTGAGCAACATGGAACAGTTATTGGCTCAGCTGGTAAAGGACTATGTCCATGAGGTGAAGTACAACTACGCGTATCCTGATGAAGTGATTGGGTTAATGCACACGTTGTGGAAATATCGGGAAAACCAGGCAGGGTATGAGGAGAATTTCTCGACGTGGTTCCGGGGTCATTCCACCAACCGCTTAACGGCGATTGCGAACATGAACGGGAGCCAAACCGATCTGGTGATTGGAGAGACCATGGATAACGTGGTCGGGGCGTGGGAGTTTGAGCGTCCGCCGTTTCCAACGAAAGCCAATCAGTTAGGCGGGTGGCAAGCTGAGTTCTCGTACCGCTTTGAATTCGACAAAGCCATTGGCATGGTGATTCAGTATCCGATCATGATTCACAACCAACTGCTTGATGACACCATGATTCCGAAACGACGCTTACCGTCGTACCGTGGGAAGGTTTACCAGAAACCTGATCAGCAAACCCGCTATGAAGGCATTCAGCAGGACCTGGGGCAGGAGTACAATCCAAACCTGACCGGTTGGATGATCTCACCGGATTACGACGAATGGCAGCTGCCGGTGTTCGACTACAAGTTCGTGCCGCAATACCAGGTGCTGTTACAGTTGGATCCGAATGACTTGCGGGATGTGTTGGATTTACGGGAGATGGGCGATTACGCGTTTACTGAACGCACCCTTATGTATCTGCGGTATGTTAAGGCGGGTATCTTTGGTCACCATCAAAGCGTGATCCAAATTGCGGTCTTTGAAGACGACGACATGCTGGCGCCCGAGTCACTGGTGTTCGACCCGCTGACCTTTAAGATCCGCAGCACCTATGACCTGAACTTACGTAAACAGTATCGCGTGGTAGTGTACATCGATGCTGACCTACGCCGGTTATGGGAAAACACGGTATCGGATTTGAAAGACCGTGGGGTGTGGACCCAGGAAGTGGTGTCTGTGATCTACCCTGACCGTATCCCGCCTGTGGATGAGAACGGGCGTATTTCTGATGATGACTGGCAGAAGTTAATTGACGGGGTAGACTGGAGTAAACTCCCAGCGACCAATACGTTATACATCGGCCGTTTCACTATTATTGCGAGGAGTGAACGCAATGCCAATCGCTAAACCAACGCCACCTAAACCAAGTGTGCCGTTACCGACGCCACCGGAGATCAAAAGCCCCGCTGTGGCAAACGAAGTCATTAACGCCGGTTACACACCGCTTAAGTCGTTAATGACCTACGCCTCAGGTCGGGCCTGGATGACGACGTTCTTTCGTCAGATCCTGGGCGCCGGCAGTGAACCCATGCCACCGCAGTTTGATGCAGCGTTATCGGTGCAGAGCTACCACTCAATCCGTAAATGCATTCTCAAAGTGCAGACGGAGCTTAACCGCAACCCCGATGGCGAGAAAGGCTTGACCGAGGTCACCGGTGTGGCATTGCTTATGCCAGGGATCATTCCTAACTACGGGGATGCATTCTACGCCGATATCGGTGACGGCAACATGGGTCTCTTTGTGATCCATAACGTTGAGCAGATGTCGATCTACAACGACGCGGCTTACCAGATTGAATACGGGCTGCTGGATTACGTCACCCCTGAGATCGAACGCCAGATGCGTGAGCGCACGGTGCAGACCTCGGTGTATGACATGGATTACGTGCACACCGGCAAGAACCCGATCATCGCCGCTGACGAGTATTTTACCCGTGAGCGTTTAGAGCGCGAAGAGCAGTCGTTGATCGATCAGTTCTTTGGTCAGTTCTTTGACAAAGAGTTAGGGACCCTGTCCGTACCCGACGGTAACACCGCCCGGTCATTGTACGACCCGTACCACACCCGCTTTGTGGATCGCTTGATTGAAAATGAAAAGCGTCCGTCACGACTGCGGATGATGGTGCTGGATACCTCCATGGGTCGGGACAATGCACCGACCACGTTGTGGGATCTGTTGGTGAAACAAGACGTGCGTCAGTTCTCCTACGTTGCCCGCCAGATGCAGCAAGTGCCTACGCGCTATTTCCGTGGTGGGTCAGTGCTGATGGGGGGTGTGGCGTACAGCGGCTTTGACGATGTCATCTATCCTGTACAGAGCAGTGCACCGTTAATGCCAAACGACTTTGTACCGGGTCTTGCTGCAGACAACTCAGGGATGTTCTTCCGTGACCTGCAGTTCCTGACCAGCTACGTCTTCTCTGAGGCGTTCTACATGCAGCGTCGTATCGACATGACCATGTTAGAGCGCGAAGCCCATAATTTAATCACAGGCCAGCCAATTAATGTTGACAACGTGGACCAGCTATTGAATGCGTATTACGAGACGTCGAAGCTGACGCAGTTCTATGCCTTCCCGATTCTGGTTGCACTGTGCCGCACGGCATCACAACGCCTGGTGTGAGGTAAGTCATGTTTGAGAGTCGCCACGATCATTTAAAGAGTGAAGTCAAACGTCTGCAAACGGTCATCTTTGATTGCCGCTATCAGTGTCGCATTAAACAGCGCGACCAGTACGACATGGACACGTTAATCAACCGCGGTATTCCGGTGACCGGGATTGACTGGATGGATAACCTGGCAGATGAGCAAGATGTGTCTCGTCTGCTGACCATTGACCAGATGGTGGAGTATTGTGACAAAGGGGTGAACTTCTGGTTAGACGATCCGAAGACCTACGCCGGTGTCATCTATACTGCTATCACGGATTACATTCAGTACTACGCTGAACTGGCCGATGCCTATCCTAACCTGCCTATTCCGGATCAGGAAGACTTCGAGAAGCTCGATGGACTTGCCACCAATATCTACCGCCTGTATCGGTGCTACGAGCAGCCGCGTGAGATGTCTGGTCTGCTGGGACGTATTGCGATGCGTCGCCGTTCATTTGCCCCGCAGGTTAGTCTGGCGCCGAAACCGCTCATGAACGATGACGGGTCAATTGAGCAGAAAGAGCACAAGTCATTGCTGCCCGTGTTAGGTTATCGTTTCACACCGCGTAAGGAGCCAACCAATAATGAGCATTGACAACACGGCGTTGATCAATGAGATCACGCTCATCGCCGCGAAGCAAAAGCGACCCGGTTACACAATGAATGCGGAGATCTACTTCGACACCACTGTTGTTAACGTTATTCGTGTGGCTAACTTGCTGCGGTACAATGACTACGTGGGAGCGTACGCTGAAGAGTGGACGATTGACTTGGTGATCAACACCGGGCTCTACAACACGTATCTGATTGACAACGCGGACAAACTCAAGATCAACCTCATCATTGTGATGCAGGTGCCGGGTGAAGATCCCGTGATCACGAAGCTGAACATGCGGGCGTTTCCTAAGAACACCGATGACAGTCGTGTGAAGCAAAACCGCACAGCGGACCTGAACCAGGCTGCAGTGGGTGAAATGGAGATCACCACGTATCAGTTCCATTTGCTGGACATTGCGGTGGAGCAGATGCGTACGATGCAAACCGGGGGTAACTATCCGGTCACATCCGCGTCATCGGTGCTGAGTGTGTTGTTAGGTGGTTCGGGGTCGATGCTGGATTTGCCTTTGGAACAGAAGCCGCAAGCGCCACAAATCGTGGAGCCTGATACTCAGGTCGTAAAGAACCTGGTATCGGTGAAACAAGGCACCAACCTCTGTGACCTGGCAGGGTACTTGCAGCAACACTATGGTTTGTACAACACCCGCATTGGGTCGTACTACCATAACCGTACCTGGTATGTCTGGCCGTTGTATAACACCAAACGCTTTGAGTTAGCCCGCGCAACCCTGACCCTCATTAACGTACCGGCTGATCGCTTTCCAGAGATTGAGACCAGCTACGAGACCCGGGGTACCTCTACAGTCGTGTTACTGACGGGTGATGCCAAGTTCGAAGACAATTCCAACCGTCAGCAATATAACGACGGGAACGGAACCCGTGCGATTCGTGCCTCAGCGGTGTCAGGGGATGATGGTCGTGTAGTGGATTCCGGTGAAGTCTTGCTGAAACGTAGTGAGACCAACACCGAGATCAAGACCAACGATCGTCGCAATGGTGTGGATTTTGTTCCTACCACCAACGAAGTCACGGACAATACAGCGCGTGTGTTAAGTCGTACAGCAACCGTTAATGGTACGACAGCACAATTCACTTGGCAAAGCAGTAACCCGGAGTTGGTCTATCCAGGGATGCCGGTGAAACTGCTGTACTTGAAAGGAAACAAAGTGGTGCAGCGTTATGGGGTGGTGACCGCATTCGAATCGAACTACAGTCTGGCCCGTCCAGGACTGATGGATCGTGGGATGCTTTGTCGCAGCGCCATCACGGTATTCATCTCCAACGTGGACGACGAATACAACACCTCACTGTAACCCATGGATGACAGGAGTCACATCCTGTCATTTATGCCGCTTTGAGCTGCAGATGATTTCACACCTACATTACTGCGATGATAACCCCTTCTATCTTTATCGGAGTACTTATGACTAACAAAGCAAAAATGATCCCTGACCTGTCGGCCCTGCTCCTTTCACTGGAGCACGACGTAAAAGAATACCAGACCCGTTTCTTGCAGTGCGATGTAAGCGTCGCCCAGCCCTACCGTTACATGGGTCTGTACCGTTTGCTTGGTTCACCGACCGCTGAGTTTATCAACAGTACCTGGTTTGCGCAGTCAGTAATAGAAACCGAGATGCTGCGGGACGATGTAGAGATTAACACAGCAGACCAATTAGATGAATACGTGAACGATTTCATGCAGAAGCTGGAAACGTTTAATCCGGGCTTTATCAACAACACGTATCTGCGCACCACCCTTGAGCGCGCGTTCAACAACATCTACGATGCAAAAGGATTTAACGATGAAGAGTAAGAAACTGAAAGAAACCATGATGGGTTTCTGTGGCGGGGTAACACTGGCAATGGCAGTTGTACTGATCGCCTATTGTTCTGTGGGCAAAGCGAATGCCTCTATGAGCGCGCCAGACGACCCCTACGCGATTCAATGCCTTGGTGACAAGTGTTACTATATTACCGGCAAAGAAGTCCCTGTGGCGGTGCTGAAGAAGTTAGAACGCGAAGCAATCACTGAAATGGCAAACAACCAGGGCGACGACAGCGAACATGAATAAGTACTTTGCAATTGAGGTGCCGGATGGCGGCGGGAAAACAACTTTGCTGGAATTGATTAAGGCAGAGTTCGACCGTCGAGGCGAGCGGTTTATTGCGTTAGAGGAACCAGGTGAGTCTGGTGATCGCGCAGAACTGCGTCGTATCATGACCGACCCACAGACCACCCTGGACTCCGCCGATAAGAATCTGATTCGTACCCTGCTGATGATGGCAGACCGGATCATGATTCGCAAAGGCGTACACGTAGCGACCCACGTTGGATTACCCATCCTGGCATCTCGTTGCTTCATGTCTACTGTTGTATATCAGGGATTAATCGGCGGGGAGATGGAGCTCGTTGAATTGATCCTGGAACGCGCTAACCTGATCTATCCGGATGTGATCTTTGTGTTAAAGGTAGAACCTGAAACACTAAGACAACGGATGTACGGTCGACGTGAGCTGGACGATTTAGAAAAGACGGTAGCTGAAGATGTTGAACGGTACATGCAAATGTACATCACAGCAGCGCCGGTTATCGAACGCATCACCAAAGGCAAAACCAAAATCATTTACCTGAATGGCAACGCAGCACCCAACGAGGTGTATGAAGAAGCCATGACCCACATCAAGGAGTACATGGGATGGAACTGAACCTGTTAGCCCCACCTAACGAAACCATCTTAACCGAACTGCTGGGTTGGGGTGATGTGCCGTTTGATTGGGTGAGTGAACGTGCTAAGGATTTTGACGAAGCACTCGAACGTGAAACCAGAGGTTACGATCCGGTGTGGATCACTAGTAACCTGCCGCGCCCTCATGACTGCGAATGGAAGCACATTTTCTTGATGCCCACTGTGCCGGCCTCAGAGAAGCATGCAGACCTAGTTAGTGTCATGCGCAGTAAGATTGCCAGTATTGACAGTAAGCTCTTTAGAATCAATTGTGTGCACGCTGGCGTGGAATGCGTCGCGTTTATGTGACTACCCTTAACCTGTGAGATGTAAATATGAAATTAGGCTATTATTACGGCTTGGTCTTTGACAAAGCTGCCAGCACATATGCCCTGCAAAAAGTTCAACGTATCAGTAACGGTGAATCGGCAGTGGAAGCCTACACACGCTGGGTGAAAAAACTGGAGCAAGAAGACAAAGGTCGTTATACCACAATGGGTCTGACCTTTGGTGCCTTGCGCGTTGAGTACAATCACAAAACCGGAATGGGTACCGTGAAGGTCGGGTTCTCTGAAGTTGCTATGGTGACCCCACGTCCTTCTATTCTGTCAGTCGGATTCACCGGGGTGGCTAACCGCCCCATGTATCTGTCTGGCAAGCCTAACCCATTGCATGATAACACAACCCTGTCGCAAATCCGTGATGCCATTTTTGAGCATATTGCGGATGCGGTCTGGGTGATGTAGACGAGGTATGACCATGATCAGTTTACACACGAATCAGGGTACCTTTGACGAGTTAGTGGCGCTGCAGGAAGCGAAACCGCACAACCGTGGTAAAGGTGATCCCGCGTTCAACAAATTCCTGGCGCGCTTAAACGCAACCAAACAACTGCTGGTCCTTGCGGCCAGCACTGGTCGTCCATTGAAAACCGTGTCAACGGTGTTCTATGTTCACCTGGCAGCAACCGAGATCGGGACCGCTATGGTCACGGATCTGTTTCAGAAACTCCAGCGCCGTGTCCGCAAAGACTTTATGCTGCACGAACAACCCGAAGGTGTAGAAGTTAAACCGTCAGCCATTCAACTGCGTTTTAACTTCTATGAACAAGAGGGCGATTGGTTCGAAGCGGTCACCATTCAGTGCTACGGTGTCTGGAGCAGTGCCAAGCAAGACTACCTTACTGCAGTATTGAATGAACTCAAATAACGGCATAAGCACTTACCCTTCCCTTGCGGGTTGGGTAAGTGCAGTTATGCTGATCTTTTATTTTTTGGTATTAACCTACCAATTCCAACACTGGACGCCACCCCACGTTAGGGTTGCCTGAATCGCGTCCTAAGGACGAAGCCGTCAATACCGACTCGTACCCAATACACATGGCATTGCTCTGGTTAGAGTTGAGCTGCTGCACCATACAGTGCTTACCCGGAATACCCAGATCAAGTGATGCCCACTTGCTACCATCAGGAGATGTTGCGTTGGTGTTCTTATCCACCGATTGCATCATCCGCCCCCACTCAGACGGTTTGATATCAGCTTGTGCCGCCCAAGGGTAGTTGTTCGAGATACTCGGAAGCCGTATCAGGAACGTGCGTCCTTTAACAGTAATTGTCTTGTACTGATTAACCCCTGCAACAACACTCTGGGGTCCGTTACCGTTTACGCCAAAGACAATGCCTTTGCTGTAGAAGGTAGTCCAGGCAATCCCAGTGGCCAAAGTCAGCAGTGGCCAGAACAGGATCTTACCGTCGACTTCAAACTTAGCCCAGTTAGGATTGTTACCTGAGGAGGTGAATCCAAACATGGTGCACAAAGCAGAACCGGTAATCATTTCATCAGGGGTCAGTAAGCCGTAGTAACTGGTTGACTCGCCTGTGTCGCTGACATACGCCTTCTGTGTTGTGGCGGGACCCGGTCCTGTGACGCCTCCGGTTGCACGCGCACCTCCTAGCATACACTCTAACATAAGTGACTCCATGAATAACTGAATACATAACATCGGCATAAAACCCATCCAACCTCCGTCCGCAGACAGAAGTCAGACAGGCGAAAACTCCAGTTCAGAATAGTCAATTAGTTAAAGTCGATCAAAGAATACGGTTACGCCGGTTAGGGCTTGTTTTGGTTTTGGGGTGTTGAAGGCGAAAAGCCTGATTTAAAAAAGAGGGGATACAGCATCCTGTGCATCCCCTTAAAAAGAACAACAAATTGCATTTCTGGTCATACAATATACAGTGTTAGCCAAACCAAGGGTTCGCACCACCTTCTGCCATTGTGTCACCGGCCACGTGTTTACGTGACATGTCTTTACCATTGATGTCGTCCAGGATACCTGCTTCGCTGAACTTGTACACACAGAACTTATCACGCTCAGGGGTAATAGAGATCGTACGGTGCTTACCACGTTGCACACACATGTACGTTTCTTCGCCCACACGCACCAGGTGGATAATGATCTCCACATCCACTTCCTGGTCAATCTTCGTACAGTTATCCCAATACCCTTTGTTCGCCGTCTCACGTGGCAGGTCTTCTTCCATCCCGTTACGAACCAGCATCTTCGCAGCCGGACTTAACTGGTGAGGAGTAATGACACAGATACCACGGGCTGATGTGAAGTTACGCACACGACGGAACAGGTCACGGTACTCTTGGCCCGCTACCCCTTTCTCACAACCGGACTTGTTGAACATCCCCAGGTAGTCGATCGTTAACAGGTGGATCTCATAACCCATGTTCTCAAACTGCTTGATACGCTCGAACAGGTTACGGTAACCAAACTGTGACGGGTCAACACGACAGAAGTTCACTTCATAGCCGTTAATGGATAACGCTTCCATGACTTCTTTCGCAGCCGTGGCTTCATCGATGCTCTGGTGATCGTGCACCAAACCATCCACGTTAGCTTTAATACGCTTCCACCAAGACACCATGTTATCGGTCATGTTGTTCTCAGACGAGATGTGCATGATCATTGGTTTCTTTTTCGGGTCACGCATATATGGCTTGTTGTGTACCGCGATCTGACGTGTCAGGTCCATGGTGAAACCTGATTTGTTGTTGTGCTGCAATGCACCAATCAACACAAACTCAGAACGACGGAACCCACCGACTTCACCCAGCATACGGTTGATACCCTGGAAGCCCGTGCGCAACACCCCAAGGGTAGACGATTCTTCTTTCGCCTGCTTAAAGATGTGGCTCACCGCATTCAGGTCGCTGACCGACACTTCACTGACTACCGCCGGGTCAAACTGATCCGTGGTGGTAAGGTTCAGTGTTTCGATCTCTTCCATTAACTTGCCAACCGCGGTGTCAACGTCAACGTCTTCACCACCGTAGATAATAGGCATCGCTAACTTCTTGATCACCGCTTTGGCTTTACGACGGTTATCCCAGCTTTTCAGGTCACGGAAGATCTGGGTCACAATCTGGTTAGCGCGGTAGGGATCATCTTCACTTGAGTTGATGCCCATTTCCAGGGCTTGATACGTTGCCGCGTCTTGACCACAGTCATTGAGTAAACGCTGCATTAAATCTAAACGGTCTAACGGTTCATGCTTGCCACGACCAATCAACCAACGGATCGTTTTACGCAAAGCCAACTGCACAGAACGCATTTCATCGCTACCCATCGTTTCGACAGGTGCCGGAATATTCTCCATGAGTTCATCAACAAACTCGCTGTAATCGTCACCAGCTTCACCACCAACCACGGAGTGTTGGTAAAATAACGTAATAATCTTTATGAGAAGCAAACCAGTGTCCATCACGTTCCTCGTTAAGGTGAAGTTATGTTCAAAGAAAAAATTGTTATCGCCCCCGCACCGATCCTGCGAGCGTTGCGTGATAACCAGCTACCGTTAAAGGTGTTACTCGAACCAGAAAAATTGCTTAGTATATTATCCGTTCGTGACGTCATTTTTTACAACGTCCTGAACACCATGGTATGTGGTCTGGATTTCCGCAAGTCACCCGCGGCGTATGCTAACGGCTTAACTAAAGCCCTGGCTGAACTCCCCTACTATTCTAATGGACTTATGGATGTCTTTACACAAGAAGAGTGGATAAAGTTCATAAGTACATATGAGAGCGACGTGCGAGCGGAGCAATCAGGGTTGAACAACCGGACGGTGTACGAGTATGCCACGGGTGAGACCTATGATGTAGAGGCGCACAAAAACGGTGAAGCCGTTGAGTACGACTTTAAGACCACTGTGTTAAATGGTGATACCGTCTGTGTGATGGTGGTACCGCGTGAAGACGCTACGTTGACAGATAGTATGCTAAGTCAGCGTTTGCTGCGTCAAGTGCTGTATGCTATGAACTCCATTACTGCGAAAGCGGATGAGTATAAATCACTTTACGTGGGTTATTGCACCAACTTAGTTAGCAATGCGATCGCGCAACGCAGTGTTTAAACCGAATAATAATAGTATGTTACTAACTACGTTATGACGTACTGTTACCCAGAGTGTTAGCGCAACACATATTCGGACCGGTAACCCTGGCTCCGGGTGTAATCGAAAACTTATATAAGTTATTGAAGGAACTCCAACATGGCATTAAAAGTTCTCCATACGCAGCACAGTGCTTCACTGTTCAGCCGTATTCAAGGTGCAGTACAGAACGGTCAGTTCTCGGTTGCCGATGGCGTTGTCGCAGGTTACGGTCTGGAATCTCTGGACGACGTAAAAGCAGGTCAGCAGGTTTCTGCGATCGATGCTGCGAAACACGCGCTGAAATCAGCTGCTGGTGTTGGCGGTGCGATCGAAGCTGGCCTGGAAGGTTTCAACGACCAGCAGCTGGAAGCGGGCTCAATCGCTGCGACCATCGTTGGTGACCTGTCTGGTTATAGCCGCGCAATGCAGTCTCGTGCTGCTAAAGCGATGAGCGATGGCTTCCAGTCTGTTAGCGGTTCACGCTACGGCTCAGCCAACCCGAAACAGGGTTATGGTACTGAAGCGTTTGAACAGGCTCAGGAATTCGTTCCTCAGCAGGCTCAGACCATCGAGTACAACATCAAAGCGGCTAAACAGGACCCGGTTGGCGAAGCGTTCTTCCCTACCACTGTTCTGACTGCGAACGACATCGGCCTGGACGTTAAGATCCCGGTTGACATCGTTGAACCTTTCGTCAAGCACAAAGCCACTGGCCAAGTGACTGACTGGCAGCGTAAGAAGCTGATCAACACCCTGCGTGATCCTTCTATCCTGCGTAACGACGCGGTTAAACTGCTGCCGTACAAACCTGCTGATAAGTCTAACGACCAGTGGTTTGCTGCCGGTACTGATTTCACCGAAGTGCAGGGCGGCGAAGATCTGCCAACTGCAGCTCTGAAACCAGGCGTGCGTGTAGGCTTCATCGGCCTGTGCTCTACTCCTTCACTCGTGCAGAACGGCGTGATGGACCACACTGACCAGATCGACAACAACGTCCGTCTGCAGTACGTGTGGATCAAAGTGAGCAACGCCGGTGGTACCACTGAGCTGTTCCGTCTGCGCACTGATAACCTGGATCGTTCTGCGTTCCAGAAAACTCAGGAAGGCGACAAGTTCCAGACTTCTCTGGACCTCGACGTTCTGGCATACCAGCTGAACGCTGGCCAGAAAACTGTTGCGGGTTCTAAGTCTGTCCTGCTGGCTCCGCTGACCACTGGTAAGCAGACCGTAGGCATCGCGCTGAAAATCAACGGCACCCTGAACCACGAGAAAGGTGACCTGGTTGTCAACGCCCTGGAACAGCCGCGCATCAGCCGCGTATACGACAACGATGCTCGTGAAGAAATCACGAACACCGCTGCTGTACAGACTGAGATCGCGAAACTGACCTTCGAATTCGCTGGTTACTACATCAAAGCTAACCTGCGTAACAGCAACTTCCGTACCCGCGAGCAGCGTATCGACCGTCAGACCAGCACCTATAAGTACCTGGTGCAGCTGGGCGCGCCGATCACTGCAGTAGCTCCGGCTACTAACGACTGGGGCCCGGTTGAAGCTGTTGCTGTTGAGCAGCTGTCTACTGCAACCTACGCACGTAACTCCGCAATGGCTATCAGCCGTCTGCTGGACTACGTTGACTCCATGCGCGCTTCTGGCATCGCTAACAACGCCCTGTGGCAGCGTTACGATGAGAACGCCGTAGAAGGCGTTGGTAAAGCAGTTGTTGATGCCTGGTTTGGTGAAGGCGATTACAACATCAAGGATCTGGTGAACTCCACTGCGTCACACATGCGCCGTGAAGACATCAGCGAGCAGCTGTTGAACATCATCCGTAACTACGCCTACCGCATGAACGCCGAATCTGGTTACAACGTAGCCATCGGCCTGCTGTACAACGAAACCACTCCGATGCTGCTGATCGGTACCGACAACATCATCGCGCAGTACCTGATGGAAGTCGGCGACCTGCGTACCGCTGGTATCTCTTTCAAAGTAACTGTTGTTACCTCTAACAACATCGAAATGAAAGGCAAAGTCATCATGACTCTGTCTCGCATGAAGTCCGGCGGTCTGGACCTCTGCACCTTCGGTATGCACCTGTGGGTACCTGAAATCGTTGCAACCGTTAAGATCATGCGTAACGGTAACTACGTTCAGGAAACCATGGTTCAGCCGCGTAACCTGCACGTTGTTGTGTGCCCGATCATCGCTCACCTGACCATCTCTGGTCTGGACGAAGCGTACACCGGTTCTATCAACATCCCGGTTACCACCGGCGACCTGGCTGCGAACATCGCTCAGACCGTTCTGAATGGCCTGAACGCACAGCCGGCTCAGGGCAGCTAAGCTAGCAATAGCTTGACGCCTACGACGTAAGTCGCGTAATCCAGGATCCTCTCTACTTCGGTAGAGGGGGTTCTGGTTTTATGCCGGCCTAGCTTTAATAACGAAGTAAAAATATTTCATACCTACATTACTAATGTGTGACAGCAGACATGCTAGTTCGAGCTAAGCTGTTAGACGGAAGGTATCGTCATGACCAACGACCGCCAATTCCTTGTGGATGATAGTAAGGATAAGTTCTTCGAATACGATGCAGACATTAAAACGTCGGTAACGATTCGCAGTAACTTGCATGTCCCATTGGTGGTAAGACAACGCAATGGGGTGAGCGCCGCTATCCGCCCCAAATATGGGGCAGGGTATCATAGCGGGAATATAGTCGTGCAGATTGAGGTTCTGGCTAAGCCGGAAGTATTTCTGTACATTGATAACCAATCTATGGAGTCTCTGCCAGAAGAATACCAAATTCTCTATCAAGCTATACAGACAATGAAAGATCGGGGTACCCAAGTAGGTAATATGCACTTTGCGCGTATTAACTTAAAGTACAGCCGAGAATTCTTTGATCAACACGGTGGTGAGTTCTACTCCCCGTTAGCTGACGTGGTGTTGTCCCTAAAGTCAATTGAACAAGTTGGCGAACATCCGTTCTCACTGACCGCTATCCAACGTCGACAATCAGACCGGGTGACCCGGGATTACGATAACCTCGTGCTTTATGGTATCCAATTGATTGATCGATTCGACCAACTCGGCCCCCGGTACATGAATATCGCTGGAGACGTTTTCCGTATCGACCCACTGCCGCTTGATGAGTTCACTGAACAACAAGCAGACGGTTTGTATTTGTTGGGTACGCAGCCCATGCGAAGTGCTAAGGACATTTCGAACAGTGCACGTTCCGACTTTATTCCCCTTGACAAGTTATTGAAAGACCCCAACAAGTACGGAGTATGGTCGAGCTTTGGTGAAGCACGTCATCAAGGTAATAAACAATTGGAAACCGCACAGAACGCCTTGGAGGTCGCACAGCGTGCCGGTGAGAAGAAAGACCGTCAGATTGAGAATTTAAAGAAAGAGCTGGACGAGGCCAAAACAAAGCACAAGCAAGAGGGTAGTCTTGTGTTGCATAAAGGGATGACGGAGTTAATTAAACTCGCAACCGCTATGATTGGCATCGTTAAATTATTAAAATAAGGTAACATCATGGATCCATTGCTCGAGAACATACTGAAGCCCATCATCGTTAAGATGAACCCGGATTTCTACGAAGGCCTGGTGAAGCGTGAGATGGACAAATCTCTGCATTACCTTGACCGTGTGTTTCGTAGTGCTTTTGGTAGTTTAGGATCTAACATTGAGTACGTTGGGTATCGCTGTTGCCGCCCTGATGAGGAATACCGTTTCAAGCTAAAACGTAACGGTGGGAACTCCGCATCGAAAGTGCGTTATGAGTTGGCCCGATCGGATTTGCGTCTGGTGAAGTTTGACTTCATGATTGACGGTAAACCGATTCAGCCTTTGCTGTTGTATGTGCCGTATTGTGACGAGACTGGGTTGATGCATTTGCGTGGAACTGCGCACACCATCTCAGCCGTGGTAGAAGACCCGGGCGTATCCATTACGCAAGACGGTTGCTTCTTCCGTGTTACCTGCGACAAGATTGTGATTCGTCGTACCGTGCACACGATCTGTAAAGATGAAATCAACATCGTGCAGAAGCGTAAGCGGGTACAGAAGCACATCAACATCCCGTACGGTAAGATCTATCGTGCGAAACAGCAGAAAGCCAACACCAACAAAAACCCACCCACACCTTCATTGCCACATTACTTGTTTGCCAAGTTTGGGGTAACCCATGCGTTTCGTCATTTTGCGCGTGTAGAAGTGGTGTATGGAACGGAACTGGAAATCACCCCAGAGACGCATCCAGACAGTGAGTGGACGCGGTACTACAGTACTAAGGTTAACCACCCCAACAACAAACGTCCTATGGATTGGGCGCCGTCCAATGCCGCTATGGCTGTACGGGCAATTAACCCAAGTAACCTGACTGAGATCATGGTGGCTGGGTATTTCTACGTGGCTGACTGTTACCCACAAGAGTTTGTGCCTGGCTTCTCTGACGAACCAGAACACTGGCGCTTGATGATGGGTAAGATGGTGTTTAACCGTCAAGTCAAACACGTGCAGATGTCAGACTACCTGCGTCCTCACTTCGAGTCGTTAGACACGTACCTCGATGCAATGGCGCAAGAGAACCTGGCAGAAGAAGGGATTGTGTGTGAAGACATCTACGAGGTAATGGCGTACATCATTGCCAACCTGGATAGCATGATTAACACGGTGAACCTGGCCAGTGTTTATGGTAAGAAGTTGGCAGTCTTACCCTACGTGCTGTCGCCCATCGTGCATGGGATCTTCTACACGAAGTTCAACTTGATGCAGCAGTGCAAGCAGTGGGATGTAAACCAGGAAACCGGTGAGCGTAAAATGCGCTTTACAGAAGCTAACTTGCTTGAAGCCTTTAAGCAGAACTTGAAGCCGGAGGTCATTTACAAAGTAAAAGGTGCTGACCACGGTGAGATCAGTTCTATCGCGGCACCGGGTGATAACAAGCTGTTTAAGATCAACAACAAGTTGGTCCTGCAGCAAAACGCGTCAGGTGGCAAAGGACGTCCCAGCACATCACCGATGGCTGATGACTCCAAGGGGCTCGATGTCAGTATTGCAGACTGTAATGCATACTTACACAGCACCAAGCCAGACCCCACTGGCCGTTCTATCGCAAACCTGTACAAACCACTGCCGAACAACCGGTTCGAGCCGTCGGTCAAACACGACAAGTTGTTTACTGCTACACAGGCAATCATTACGCGTCGCAATATCTAACACGCCTTTACCTGTATGAGTAACGCTTGTAACCGCTTTCACATTTAAACCACGGACATTTATTATGCAACCTTTCTATCAGCAGCAGCCGATGAACATGTACCAGCCTCAGGGTGCGCCGCAGTTTTATCAACCACAGATGCCACAACCGCAAATGTGGCAGCAGCCGCAGCCTCAGATGATGCAACAGCCTCAGCAGCAACCGCAGGTATCGCAGCAGCAAGTGATGCAGGCGTTAGCAACGTATGTTCAGCAGGCATCTAATGCAACGCAGATCGGGGCATATCTGTATCAGCGTTCATCTGGTCAGAACTGGCAGGACCCTGAATTCCAAGGTGCGGTTCAAGTAGGTGTTGCTTTTGTTATGTTGACACTGCGTACAACGCCAGGTCTGCCGATTCAGCAAGTGCTGAGCCGTGCGGTCACGGATACGTACAGCGTGATGGTGATCATGAGTCTGGGTGCAAACCCGGGTATGGTAAGCACCATGCCGCAGCAGGTTCTGCAAGAGCTGTTACAAGACATTCCCCGTCTGCAACAGCAACTGAACCAGGGTATGCAGTTAATTGGTAAGAATATTCAGATCCCTCTGTCTATTCCAGGTTACCAGGTAATGGCACAACACCCTACGGTTCAGCCGATGATGCCGCAGATGATCCAGTATCAACAGCCGGGTATGCCAATGATGCAGCAACCAAGCATGCATCAGCAGTACGGTATTTCGCCTATGCAGCAACCAGGTCAGTCGCAAGGCGCGCACTTAGGTTACAGCAATGCGCGTTCTATGGTGCCACCTGCAGCCGCTGACAACCATCTGGGTGTCGCACCGGTGAAGATTGCACCACCGGTCGCTAACGCCACTACCAGTAACGATAACGAGCTCGGTATCACGGCCCGTCAGGTAAGCTATGGTGTACACAATCCTAAGCCACTGTTGGCTGAAGATCCGTTTGCGCCACAGCCTGCACAACAGCCGCAAGCCCAGTCTCAGCAACAGCCTGAACAACCACCGACCTTTAACCAGGGTGTGATGGAACAGTTCAGTACGCCGTCTCTGCAAACTGCGATCGATAACCAAATCAATCAGCACTATCCCAGCGACATTAACTTTGACCAAGTGGCTGAGTTAAGCAGTGAAGAAGAAGACGCACTGTTTAATCCGCCGGCTGACGAAGATTCCCGTCCGATGCCAAGCATGACTGAATTGTTTGCCAGCTCGTTTGGTCCAAACAAAGCAGATCCATGGTCCGCACCGTACGGTGGTGTTGCAGGTGAAGTTGTACCTCAGCAGCACATCGTTCAGCAGCCTGAGCCTGTGGCACTTGCTCCGGTTAATCAAGCGCCTGTTGCGCCTGTTGCTTCTACGCCGGTACTCAGTGAAGAAGGTCTGCCGGATGGTTGGCTCTACACTGAGAAGTATTACGATGCACCGTCGGCTGACTTCTATGCAATCATGAAGAAAGCCCGTCGTCACAAATCCTGTCCATGGCCGATTGGCTACGATCGTCGCTATTGTACGCGTCTGTATCGTTACATGGAAGATGGCTCAATCGAACAGAAAATTGTTGGGGTACCTATGGATCGTCTCAAACACGACATCAGCCTGCTGGATACACCAGTGCCGACTGATAAAATCCGTGATGCGGAAATGGCCGACTTCGGTCCGTTGACGATCACCGGTGTCGGTGAAGCGGTGAAAATCATTAAAGACCCAGAAGTGACGCCAGAGATCCTGGAAGAGAAACTGGGTGCGGACAGCATCTACACCATCGATAAGCCGGTGTATGCGTTGTCACGTCAGGAAGCGATGCTGCTGGGCTCACTCAAAGTGAAACCGATCATCGATGAAGAGAAAACCAACGTACACGGTTTTGAAACCCAGATCCGTGAAATCAAACTCATCACCCAGCACGCTGAACTGACTACCCTGCTGGAAAACCCGGATATCAACGCACTGACCATTGACTCAACGGTTCCTGACCTGATGCAACTGGCTGAAGCGATCCGTAATATCCGTACCAACAACTACCTGCCGGAGCGTGCGCTGCGTAAGATCACGGATTACATTCGTGACACGCTGAACGAAATGCTCTACGCAGACTACGGCTATGCCGGTGAAGTTGAACTGGAAAGTGAGCAGCCGCTGGAAGATGAGCTGGTTGAGTTCATTATGTACATGCAGAAAGACCCGTCTGATATGGACGTGTTGGATCGCATTCACAAGAACTGGGAAAACGTCCGTTCACGCCTGTGTAAAGTTCTGACCGGTAATCCGCTGAAAGCTGCGCAGATGCAAATCGCGAAGCGTTACAACGGCACCGAAGAAGAGCAGAAGATGTTGGTTGAGCAGATGTCAACCGCCGTACTGCTGGAAGTGGCGTACAGCATCACCACGATGAACCGTACTGCTAAGCAGCTGCGTGCACATGACAACCAGCCTGCGTTCGTTACCATGCGTTCTGAGCGTCCTTATCTGCATCAGCTGATGAGCGACATCAAGAAACGTGGTAAAGCGACCGGTAGCGTTGTGACCAAGCACATCATCATTACCCGTGACGGTATTGAGCTGGGCTTCTCACAAGCCGGTCTGGGTGCAGGCGATACCTTCCCAACCTGGTACATTAACTAATCGCATACGGCGAGGGCTTCGGCTCTCGCTTTATGCCGTCCTTTCTTTCTACTGTAAAACGAGACCTGTATGATCACCAAAGAACAATACGACGCGGCCGACGCCTATCTGGATGAAAATAACCAGACAGCGTGGGTCGACTTAAGCAGCAGTGCAACCGAAGTGAAACTGGACGGGTGGTTCACCCTTGCGGATCTGGAAGCTGTAATTACTATGAAGAAGTACTTACTCCAGAACCCAGAGGCGAAAACCGATGCGTGATCAACACTATGCAGCCAACTCACAAGTCATGCGCGATATCTTAGCAGAAATCGCCATGGACAGCTCACTGACGCGTTTACAGCAACGTGATCATGAGTTTGTATTGGCAGAACTCTCACGTCGCATGCAGGCCCGCTACGGCATCCAGGTAGCGCAGTTCAAACTTAACCCACGGGATTCTACCCGAATCACTGTGGATGCACTGGGTCAGGAGAATGTGTGCGGGAGTACACTGACCACCCACTTTGCAAATACCGCTTTCATTTCTAAACGCAAGCATTATGCGTCGTGGAATGTTAACGCCCACTAACCGGCATAAAGACCGTGTCCTCTTCCTCCTTGCGGGGGAAGAGGCACGTGTCTCACTTATGCTTTCTTTTTTGGTTTACTGCTTACGAGAAGTTCAGCTCGTCGTCAGCCGCCTTGTCGTCCTTAGAGTCTTTGTCTTTCCCCTCTTTGGCTTTCTTGGCTTCTTTCTTCTGCGTGCGCTTAGACTTGCGATCGCGACCCTTCGGTTTTCCATCACCGGCATCAGAGAACTCAAGGTCCTCGTTACCGTCGCTGTTCTCATCGAAGTTAAGGTCAGAATCGTCGTGACGCTCGCCATCTTTGAAGTCCATGTCAGAGTGTTCGTCCTGACGGTGTTCTTCAAAGTCTTCTTCATTAAGGTCAACCGGTGGTGCGTCTGGATCGATTGGGTTGCCGTCTTTATCCAGCTCTGGTTCAGCAGGTTCAATCGGGTTACCATCTTTGTCCAGTTCAGGTTCAGGTACTTCATCTTCTGGGTTAGGTTCGCCTGGAACACCTTCGCCATTCGTTTCCGTAGCTTTACCTTCCTCACCTTCTGTTACTGCTCCGTCGGTGCTTTCTGCACTGAAGAGACTGGCTTCTGCACCTGCATCACTGGCAGCTGCTTCGCCCGTTGCCCCTTCGCCAGCATCTGCTCCAGGTTCTCCGCCGGCAGCGGTGTCGGCGAACGCGTCAGAATTATCAGTAGATTGACCGCTGAGATCATCAAGATCGTTACCACCGCCATTATCAGCAGAAAGGCTCGGATCAGCGTTGTCATTAAATGGATCAGAGGTCGCACCGGGGTCGGTGCCGTCGCTGTTAAAACCACCTTCCCCGCCTTCACCGCCCGGGTTACTAAACTCATCAGCACCATTGTTAAATCCGCCCTCAGCTGGGTTGTTGTCAAGGTGACCGTCTGCTTCAAGCTTGGCAAAGGATTCCTGGATCTTGCCTTTCATCTCATTGGACAGCTTGAGGTATTCGATCATCCCTTCCAGGGTCTGTTTGTTGTACGACACCATAGAGGCCAGCAGCGTAATCGATGCGTTAGACTCATCATCAATTTCACACAGTGCGGTGATGTCTTCGTACGAGCCACTGCCCGCCATCCATTCACGCATTTTGTGTGAGACCAGGTTATTACGCCACATCTCAAACTTCGAGGTATCGGCACTGTCACCCAGGATGTAAGACAGGATGTCATCCGGGAACAGATCTTTGATGGCGTTCTCGTAGCGCTGACGCATCGTGTCATACGCCCGGTTCTGCTCATCAATATCCCCTTCCATCGGTTCAGGCAGCGTCAAGGTAATGGAGTTAATGAAGTTCACCAGAATGAAGTTCATCAGGGACTGATCGTTGTTATCAATCTCTGGGTGTTCTTCTTTGAGCTCCGCTAACTGTTCCTTCCCTTTCTTCGACGTGGGTGCCCACAACTTCTTGTTGTCCGCAATGATCTTGTACAAGTCGTTCATCAGGTTACCTGACTTCATGACAATCTTCTGCACAAGTTCAGACAGGGTGTTACAGAACATCTTACGCTTCACACCTGTAGACTTACGGAACAAGGCGTTGTTATTGATGTGCTCAATCGCAAACTGCGCCGCGTTCTGAGTTGACAGCAGCGCCGGGTCCACTTCCCACATACCCCAGAGCATCTCCAGTAACCGGTCATTCCATTCAGCATCGGGTGGAGTGACGTTACGTTTGTCGTAAGACACATCCACATCAATGTCAGGGTAGCCCGGATGGCCATTGGTTTTCACGATCACACCGGCCTCATCCATGATGTTGATCACATCACGGGGGTTACGCGCACCAATCAATGAAGACATGGTCCGGTTACTGTTGAGGTGGGTGGTGACGATGGCTTCAATGGTCTGGTCTGGCTCAGGGTTATCCGGATCCAGGTTGATACCCAGCGTGGTCACGTTGGTTGACGCAGAGATGTTCGCAAGCGTGGTAGAGATCACGTTGGCCATGGCCATTGATGCATACAGACGTGAACGCTCCAGCAGAGAACGACCGATACCAAAACGGTTGTAGTCGAAGGCAAAGTACACCAACGCTTCTTCAGGAATAAAGAGCACTTTGGTTTTCAGGTTACGCATAGCACGCGCAAACATGATGTCTTTGATCTCGTCCGTCATACCGAGCGCTACCTTCTGTGCAAAGGTGCCGTTAACGATACGTTGTACCAGGTCTTTCTCGATGTCGTTGGTGACTTTCTTACGGAAGTCCACCATAGAGAACTGATCGGAGTTACCGCTCTTGTACTCTTGTGCCATCGCGATGATGCCTTTGGTGCCGTCAATGGCATTCGCCGTATCAGACTGGTTCTGCATCGGATCCTGGTACTTGTTCTCATTCATGGCGCTGGAGACCGCATTACCGTCACCGTCCAATACCACATACGCCCCGATGCGTGCACGCGGGTTACCCGGCAGATGGATAGGGACTACCGATTCCAACGGCAGGTCTTTCCACAGCACTGCGTCCACGTTCTCTTGCGTGAGCTCATCATCACGACGCATCTCCACGATGTCAGACTGTTTATAGTCACGCTGTTTGAACAGCTGGTTATAAATGTCGACGTACTGGTCATCGCTCAGTGATTTCGCAATCGATGTACCGCCCCGACTGCCGTCTTTATTTTTTGGTTGGCCTTTCTCATCCAGCGCTTCGATGCCATAACTGCGGGTTGCTTGGTCGCGACGCAGACTGCGAGGGATTGCCACCTTCTTCGCCATGGCGTTACGGGCCAGGGTGAGTTTCAGTTGCGGCATACGCAAGATAGAGTCGTTGTCGGTCACCGTGACGTTATAGTTACTGTCACCCACGACGTTATTGGTCATCCCCACCGCTTCCCCGCTGAGCAGAGATTCGAGCGAGGCTTTCTTCACACCCGCGCTCAACGTCTTGTCATTATCACCCAACCAACCACGGGTTACAAACTCACCGTCTTTATAGTCGTCAACCAACGACTCCAGTGAGGCTTTAACATGACCGTTGATCACGTTGTCCAGTGAGGAGCTTGACAGCAACGCAATCGCTTCACCGCCTTTATAAAAGAGGACGTTAGCCAGGATGTCTGACAGGCGATCGGTAATTTTATAGTTGCCTTCAACATAATCCTCAACCCGATTCATCAGCAGGGTATTCAGGTCATTATTACGGCCTTCATACGACTCTGATTTGTAGGACAGGTTAATGGATGTTAAGTCACGAGGAGACAGGATGGCTGATTGCAAGATACTCAGCGCTTTAAAGGTACCCGGTACCGATTCCATCATCTCAGAGTTTGCGTCAATGGTAGTGCTGGTGATCTGAGAGATACGATCCAATGTCGCTTTAGGAATCTGGTCTTTGTTACCGGCTTGTCCTTTAGTTCTTGGTTTGTTGTCTTCAAGCGTCAGTAACTTCAGGACCGATTGAGAAACCGGGTCCTTATTCAGCGTGTTCAGTTTGGGCGTCTTTGCACCGGACACACCAGTTAATTTTTGATCAGCCATTTATAAGGCTCCTTGTTTTCGGGAGATTCCGATGAATTTAGACTATACGATTTACGAGCAGGCTAACCTGTTGTTCGCTCGTACGATGGTGCTGCACTCCACACGCACAGCCGAGATCATGAATAAAGGAATGGCCTTGAAAGGGTTCGTATATAATGCGGCCGACAAAAGGACATGGAAGTACTACATGAACCTGGCAGGGCAGTATCATCCGGATAACACCTTGATGCAGGTGCGCTCGCTTGACAACGGTGAGATGATTGACTTTACCGTAGAGAGCATGCAGATCCACGTCTCCACGGCGCGCAGTTATCAGTACGGCACTGACTACTATAATGAGCTGCTGTCCAAGTACCCGTCGCAGAAGCTATTGATCAACGGGATTCTGAATCCCATTCCGTTTGAGGTATCGATCAACGCAAACGAATTTGAGATCATCTGGCATGACACGTCATTGATTCTCGAAGGGGAAGACAACGTCCTGCCAAAACTGCAACAGTGGATCTACGGGTTTGTTAATCAGAATGAACACCTGAACTACACCAACCTGACCGATGACCTGATGCATCATTACTTTGCCTCGCAGATTAAGATGCACACCGCGGTGCGTCTGATGCACATTCGTAATGAGAACATCGGCACCAGTTATGTCCATGACTTCCATATCTGGGCACACCTGGGTTCGCATGCAGGGTTAGAACGTTACCGCCCTTATCTCACCCGTAAGCAGGTATTGTGGCTGTACCGTAACATTGTTTACCTGATCCGTAACCCCGGTAAGCAGTTTGAATTCAGTAAGCTTATTCAGCACCTGTTAACCGAGCGCAGTATCCCATTGGCGGCGTACAATGCACAGCACTCTACGGAAACCCTGATTGAGAATGTGAAAGCGGGCGTGCGCTTTAAGCGTGAGCTGTTGAACATGCAGGACATGATCTCCAGTGATGCGTATTTTCGTACCACCCGTGAGATCATGGAAGACCAGGTACCACTGGCGCGTGATAACAAGCTGATTGTGGAAGACGAAATCCCTAATACGTCTCTGGCGGTGCGTGCAAACCGTAATGCCAACATCCCGACCAAGGTGTTGGAATCGAGCATGCGTGACATGTCAGAATCCATTACCTACCCGCTCTCAGCCACCTTGTTGAACGAGTGGGCTCGGATGGCCGCTACCGATCGCTACACGGCACTGGTCTCGATGGCAAACCCGAAGAATGGGTTGACCATGAGCATGACCGTGAAGGAAGCCTTCGTACTGTATCTGTACGCAATCTGGCAAGGACAGGGTCAGCCGTTAACCACGATCCCGCATTACCAGGCCACCATGTGTCTGAAGATCCCCCGTCCGACCTTTGCACAGTTGAAAGCCCGACACGGCACGCAGTATGTGACTGATCGCTGGATTCTCCGGGCGATCAAAGATCAGCCTGATATGCCGTTGATCATCTCAACCGAGGCGTTTTACCACAAGGCGGTGGAAATCAACAGCGCTACCCAGATCCATCATGACATGTGGACTTACCGTAACCACATGGATGAGCGGGCCGGGATTGAGAAGATGTGTCTCGACCTTTATACGGATGTGATGTGCGACATGTGGGCCGGGATGACGTATGCAGACTTCTTCAAGAACCGGGGTTGGGATCTTACGGAGATTCAGCCAGAAGACTGGAACACCATCGCCATCAACCTGATGAACATGGCAACCGGTTTGGACACGGCGGATACGCAACGTCTGGCAGATATTCAAAAGGCGATGCTGGAACTGACCCTGGAGTTGTCCTCGTACACCATCCAGGTGATTCGTAAGATCAACGATCAAGCGATTGCCATGCTGGACTACCCGACGCTGCGTATGGGTGACATTCACATGCGCACCGGTCAGACCCATTGGCTGCAGGTGGGTGTGCGGATTGACGATGTGCACATGAAGCGTAAAGCCACGGTGGATATGGTTACGCAATCCAACAACATTGCAACCCACACCAGTTCCAAACGTCGTTGGGTCTATGACCTGAACATGACAGTGGGTGCAACGGCGGTGGCGCATCCTAAGACCCGCTTCTACGCCTCAGGTGCGACCGCCCGTATCCAAGATACGTTGGAGGTAACACCCGTGGTCACGAAGAATCTGTTGGATGGTCTCTGGCCCGAACCGTTTGTGGATACCCGTCCGGTGATTGAGCAGGATCAGGTACTCGATGGACTGTGGTCGGATCCGAAGCCGGTGGGTGAACAGATGCTCGATGGGTTGTGGGGTCAGGCGCACGATGTTGGTGATCAGATGCTGGACGGACTTTGGGGTAATGCACCCGGTATTGACCCGATCTTAGCAGAAGGCCTGGCGATGGATAACGTGCCGGCAAACATGCGGGTGCTGAGTTCACTCTACAGCAAAACGCTGCCTAAAACGATTGATGTCAGTAACAATTCCGGCAGCACGAGTAGCAACAGCCTGGACGATGCCACGTGGGATCAATCGTGATCCATCCTATGTTATCCAGTATTTAACCCATGAAGGAGTGACCTTGTGACTACACAAATTGTGTATAAAGAAGGTACTGACTATTACGTGGTGGATCCATCCTTACCGTCCAGTGATCTGGTCTTTGGGTTGATTAACCACGATAACGGTACTAACTACACACCCACCACACTGCGGCTCTCCACGCCGCAGGTGAACATGGACACTGTAAAGTTTCCACGTAACAGCAAGATCTTTGCGGTCACCCGTCCTGGTGCTGCTGTGCAGGGGTCAACCTGGTATTACTACGACCGTATCTCGTTGTCGTTCTATTTACAGAACTATCCCGAGATCGATGTCGAAGTGCCACCGGGTGCAACCACCATGCAGGACCTGATCCCGTTCTTTAACGAAACCTTTAACATGGGGTTAACGAATGCGGATGTGCGTCCTGACCTGATCGACTTCTCACCGAACGCCATTAACCGCTTCACGATCTCCACGGGCTCTCTGGCATGGCAGGATTCCGTACTGATCAATGTGGATGCAGCGAAGATCGATCTGGCGAAAGTCACGGGTGATGACGAGCTTGATCTGATCCAGGTGGTGGCGGAACACCCCATGACTTACGGCGAGCTGTACGGTTACTGGACCAACACCAAACCGATTGGTCCGGTGTTGGTTGATATCCCGATGACCACCTTAGTGGACGACACACTCGCCCGTGCACTGACCAGCGTAACCGGTGACTTCTGGACCCACGAATCCAAACTGAGCCCAATGAACCTGTTCAACGGCAAAGTGCTGTTCAACGGTCGCATCGTGGACCAAACGGATTGGCCGGGTAACGCAGACAAAGGGTACATGATGGTTGTGAACGTGGACCCGACGTACTGCAGCGAGTTCCAGAACCCGCTTGTGTTGTACTATAACCGGGTACAGGGGACCTGATCATGAGCTTACAGAACATCGTGCATAAACGCATCAATGATCTGATGGCACCGGCGTTTAACAAAGCGTTTGGCACCAGCCTGAAGATCACTGACTTTGACTTTATCTCTGTTGCTCCGGCAACGGGTGCAGTCAAGAACACCACCGGTATTGTGCGGGCCACTGAAAGCTCGAAAGCATACACCGGTCAGCGTCTGGTGAAGTACGATCGCCTCGATGCCACCGAACTGTTTTACGGTATTCCTAAGTTCATTGAACTGGGTGCCAGTCAGATCGATGAGTATGCGGTGGTCGGTTACCTGGCGCAGCGCTATGGCCTGGACATTAACGTGGCACACATTGCCTCGGTAACGTTGGGACAGGGTTATGCAGAGATTGCTTTTGCAGACAACTCGCCAATCATCCAAGGCAAAGTGCGCTTCAATTACTACCTCTCTTCTATCGACCTGAATGAGCTGATTGTGGATCCTGTGGTGGGTGGTATTCAAACCCCAGAGATCGGCAGTCAAGCCAACATCAGCATCTACTCTTATCCGTTAGATTTGACATTTGTCAAGTATGACATAGAGGACGATGTCGTCGGTAGCAATGCACCTGCAGCGCTGGCCGAAGTTTTAAGTGCAGTGACAGGGGATCCGTGGGTTATTTCCGCACAGTCAGGTGACTTTAACCTGGGTGAGGCGAAGCTGGTGTTCCAGGGCTTGAGCTCTGAGGCAAACAGCAAAGGCTATCCAGCCAACACCCACTTCCCGAAATGCGCGGTTTACCGCCTGTCTAACCTTTGCACGAACTTCACCGGTCTGTTGCTGGTCAACCTGTATTAAAAAGGATTGCTATAAATGAAACGTAACGTCCGCACTATTTACGGTAACATGCTGCAGGTTGCTAACCAGCTCGGTATCCCTCACCGTATTCTGGAGCGCTCCACCCTGAACGAGAAGTTCGGGATGCTGGCGGGCACCACACCACCGAGCAGCACCAACCCCAAAGCCCAGTACTTCGTGATTGGCTACGGCGGTCACTTAGGTTACATCGGCTCTAACGGCACGTACCTGTCAACAGCCATCGATCACCAACCGGATCATGCTGCACTGTACAAACACATTCCGTTTGTTCTGCGTGAACCGGGCAGTGACCTGTCTGCTGATCAGCGTGACAAGTATCGTCTGCGCACCATCTGGACCGATCCGGATACCGGTAAGAAATACATCTCTTACTGGGCGAAGGTTCTCAGCCTGGCGAACGTCGTGGTGCAGTCTAAGAAGACCGTACGTGATCCGGTAACTGGTGCCCTGGTACCAAGCGATTGGGCACCGGATTCTAACGCACTGAACCCGAAACCGCCAACGCTTGACACCAACAACCTGGACAGCGTCGTGACATCTTCTTCGTTCTTCTCGGCAAACGCTGAGTTGGACCTGAGTCTGACGGCACTGGATTGTACTGAGCTGCTGAACGTCGCCCGTATCATGTTCAAAGATGAAGCGTATGCGCTGGTCTCTGAATACGGTATCGTCTCCGGCGTGGATCAGGTGAATACCGGTGACAACGGCCTGGGTGGTACTATTCAGTACAAAGAGATCATCGGGGCACAGATCAACAACTTCATGACCAACCGCGGTGCGGCTGCAGATGACTCTGATACCGGCATCGAATGTCTGGTGAACTACGGCGCGACCGAAGCCCTGGTTGCGGATAACGCCGTTAACGCCACAACACTGTAAAGGGTGAAGGTCTCGGATGAATATCTTTGATAAGAACCGTGAGACGTTGCTGTTCGACTTAATTGAAGAACACAACAAGATCACCATCAATCGGCAATACGCGGTACTGGCCAAATGGACCAACGGCACCGGGGTCAACGGCGTAGATGCTACAGTCGATGTGGAGTCCAACGACCCCACCTTCTATTACAACGTTAAACGTATCAGCTACAGCAAGCTGGACCTCAATAACGAGTTCAAGTTACTGAACCCGAAACTGAAGTTCACCGCAACGGATACCAGTCACTCACTGCTCTCAGCGATCAATGCCAAATATGGCTTGCTCCTGACCACTGATGACATCCAGCTGACACAGGTCAACACCGCGGTCACGCCGTGGCAGTTCTACCTGCGGGCGAAAGCTGATTCACCAATTGTCAAAAGCAATGTGCAAGGTGTGCTGTTTACCCTGGATGACAAGAACAACTACCTGAAAGATACCTTGAAGGTGTTGAAGTTAACCGGGCTGAATCCACCGTCGTCTGACCTGGCTCGCATTCAGGGCCCGTTCATGACGTACCCGGCATTCAGTGCAGACAACGCCGCACTTGCGCGTTACATCGCAGGTTACCAGATGACCACTCCCTCCAGTGACGACTGGGCGGTTGCTGACATTCTGTCAACAGTCACTGGCGAGACCTGGGGTTTTAGTCAGAGCAACTACACCTTATACGGTGCGACGGTGTTGTTCAACGGCTTGACCTCTGTGGCGCGCAGCAACGGGTTCCATGTGAATACAGAACACACGTACGTGTTACTGTTGCAATGTGGGTCCGTGGGCAAAGTAGGTGGCTACGTAATGGTGCACTACTAAAAATGGTGTAGTGGGGCTCGCCCCACTCACTAAGTGAGGCGGTATGGTTTTTCATGATGGACGTCCCGTGGAACCGCTACGGGTGGTCAGTATCGACCCCGGTACCGAAACCATGGGGATTGCGTTATTGGGGTTGCATCCAATAACCCTGGAGCAGTCGTACATCGAAGCCTTCACTATGCGTGGGTCGGTGGTTAACTACTACTGGGGAAATGTGTTGCATGATGGCGATGGGCGTGACTCACGTCTGTTGGGATTAGAAGGGCAGTTGTTGAATTATTTCCTGCGTGTGCAACCGCACATCGTGGTGTATGAAGATAACTACCTGGGCGCGTCCCCACAGTCGTATAAAGCGCTGATTGAAGCCTGCATGTGCATTAAGCACGCGATCTGGAAATACAACCCGTACTTGGCATCTTACACGGTGAAACCCAACCAGGCGAAATCCACGGTAGGGGCGATTCCGAAAAAGGGGATGTCCAAGGACGAGCGAAAAGAATTGGTGCGCCAAGGTCTGCTGCGCTATCAGCCACTACAGGTTCCCAGAGAGATTCTCCTGGCTTTGGACGAACACTCAGTGGATGCGGTAGCCATCGGAGCGTATGCACTGGAAGAGCTTAGCAGAGAGCTTCTGCTGGGCCAATGGAGAACACCATGACTGATTCAACGGTTAAACCGGTTGATGCAGTGGTGGATGCAGATGAGAAAGTGTTGGACGCGTTACATGGTACATCCCACAGCCTTGCCTCGAAAGCGATGGTACTCTGCGGGATGATGTCTGGTTTCACGGTCAATGCGTGTGCGCTGATGTTCTTTGTGATGTGTCTTATTCATGTGATACGCAACGGTGCCTGGCCGCCTAATGTGGGCTGGGGAATCACCTCTGTGATGTTAGCAGGTCCAGTACTGACCAACTGGCAGTTCATGGGTGTACGCAAGATTCTGACAGCGATCTTCTCCGAGCACAACTCGATGGGGTCCATTGTCAAAGAAGTGGTTGTCAGACGCATGGGTGGTACACCGCCTACTCCGCCTCCACAGCAGTAATCGGCATAAAGGAACCCTGGGGCCGCTCACGCAGTCCCAGGGTTTTATGCCGGCTTGTTATTTAGGTGAGACCACACTGACCTGATTGCTCTGGTCGATGGCTTTCAACAATCCCTTGGTATATTGCAGCAACGTGTTGTAGCGCTCTGCCTGATTATCACCGTCCAATCCAATCTTAATCAGAAAGAGACTGTAGTCATCGGGCAGCACGTACTCGTTGTAATCCACGTTGTTGTAACTCGTTACCACCGGGCTTACGGTTGTCGTCACTTGCGTCGGTGTGGCTGCAGGCTTCGACGTATCCACCGCATTGAACTGCGTGAGAAGACGTGAACTGAAGTCCGCTTTCGCAGGGCTGTCCAGACTGGCTGGAATTCCCTGCACCACAATCCGCTTAGCGTCCAGGGTTTGCTGGATAAGGGACGGGGCTGGTGTGACCTGCTGGCTGTTTGATTGACAACCGCACAGAACCATTACTAACCCCACGAGCAAGCCGAGCCGCTTCAGCATCGTTAGTTGCTTTACGCTGTTCATAATCTGCATCCAATTTCTGCGTGAGTGCCATTTGCGATTTGGAGATATCCAGCATCTGGTTAGACACATTGGCAAGGTCCGAGAGCTGACCACGAATGGCCTTTAACTCGATCCCGTTTTGCTCGGTAACTTCTGATAACTTACCCAGTTCCTTGCCTGTGCTAAACAGTGCGTGAACAACCCACACAATAGCAACAACAAATACGATCTTTTGCCAGTTACCTAACAGGCTACTCAATCCGCCGGTGAGCAACGACTTTATACTAATGGCCATAGTCGATTCCTAAAAAGTGGTGATTTTAAACCAATAGGCCGTGGCATTCGTCCAAGGATCTGACATCAACGCGTAGTCGGTGATCAGCGCCTCGTTCTTATAGCCCACGGTTGTGTTGAGTGCACCACGTTTCTTGAAATGGCTGGTTAGCAGACAGCAACGCGTCTCTCCGGGTCGCATTAACGGTTCAGCCAGAACACCGTTATTGAGCACCACAGGGACAGGCTCGTCATTGGGAACCGTGAACAAACCTGGCCAGGTATGGCGTTCTAACGGAACCAGTTCAAGATACAACAACGGATTGTCAAAGACTACCCAGAAGCTCTGCGATAATAGCAGCCATGCCTTGTAAAAGGCTTCACTCGTCAATACGTGGTTGGCCATCACGTACGGCGAGTCCGGGTTGATATCAGCAGGGATACTGCTCAGATCAATGTAGTCACGGTCATAGAAGAACCGCTCTACCCAGTCGATGCGACCCGTTAAGAGGTTTGCCGTGGTATCACTGATGAGTTGCAACACATCCTCTTGCCAATACATGACCCCGCCTATCACCAATGCCACCGATTTCCCCTTGGCATTGAATGGCAGTTTCAGCATCATTTGCTCCTGGTACGAGGAGTAGGTGTCCGCTGCAACGAAGTCACCGTCACTGATCGGATAGATGCTGAGCGTGGAGAGATTATTAAAGGTCAAGACGCCTGTGTTGACTTCTGACGCTAAACGTGCATTGCGACACGCACCAAGCAAGTAGATACCATCATCGGTATGTACAGAACGGTGCACGTAACCATTAACCGTGAACAAGCCACGGTCAAATAGCGTCTGGTAATCGACCCCCTGTTTAGTGATTAACAGGTCTTCGGCATCTGCGAAGGTAAAGTCGACGTCGGGATGGGATCTGATGAGTGTTGGCTTTTGTTTAAAGTCCCACGCATTCAGATTTGAGAACTTGGCGTGTCGCTCAACCAAGTTCGGGAGGGTATCCGTTGTGGTCAGTGCGCGAGTGCCCAGTGAGGCAAACCACTGACCGATAGTGCCCGTGAACCCGACCAGCTCAGCATAATAGTCTTGCAGGCGCAGGCAGGCTTTCTGTGGACGGAAGGTGTTGGTGACGATCACCCGGTTTTCCGTGTAGTTACGAACCACGTCCGCCACCTGTAGCGCGGAAATGTCATCGTTGACCAAACGTGGACGTGAGCCTTTCGTCTGGGAGATACAGGCGACATACTGGTACATAAACCGTCCTTAATGAAATTCAATCATATGTGTTCGTTACTTAATGTAAGCTATAAAATATCTTGGGAGATCGGCCATGGCTTCGATTAACTTGGGTGATGTTGTTTACCCATTCAACCCACTTGCTACTGAAGCGGGTTCAGCAATTACCGGGGAAGACTACACGCTGACTCCGGCCAACGGAAAGAACTACGTCACCATTGTGCCACGTGCTGCGCCGTTCTTCCGTCAAGACGTGAAGATCATCAACGCGGCGACCGGTGCAGAATTGAAAGAAGACCGTGACTATACGTTCGGCTTCTTATATAACCAGTTCTCACAGTTGCTCTATAAGGGCCTGTACGGCTGTATCACGTTCCATAACTTGTCAGCGCCTGTTGCTATCAAGTTAGACTACAAAACGCTGGGTAACCCGTTTGTGCTCGATGGTGCGGCGTATGCGCAGCTTGTTGCAAACATCGTCAACAACCCACGTGAGATCTTCTGGGAACAGATCGTTAACCCACCGGCGACTTATCCACCGCTGCCGCATATCCACCCTGCTGACCAGACCGTGGATTACCTGCAATACATCGATGCGATGAAAGTGGGTCAGGCGGTTGTAATCAATGCCATCGCACAGTATATGAGCTCACTTAATGATCATAAAGATCAGAAGGGTAACCTGCATGGCTTGACCACCTCGGATCTGGTGCTGGAGAAAGTCAAGAACTTCCCGATGGCGACTACCCTTGATCTGCCAGGGAACAACGACCAGGTGTACATGAGTCAGCTGATGGCGAAGAAACTCTATCAGTACATGTTCACCGGCCTGCCGCTGGTAGCACTGGACAGCGCGGTGATTGGTGAGTTGATGACGGCCCGTGCGACTACCATGATCCTGAGCGACCTGTACGATGCGGCACTGATGCAATCGGATGAGCAGGCTAACTTTAAACTGTGGCAATCCTACGTGGGTGCCTTGATCGTGAAAGCCTGTAAAGGCACGACCACGGTTATCACTGCACCGGCACGTAACGGAATCTTTGCACGTTTACTGGGACAATAACTTATGGGCTTTGATATCCTCCGTTTAACGTACGACTCCACTGGGGTCGCTACGGCAAACAAGATCACCGATGACTTGATCGAGCTCCCCGCCGTAACGATCAACCGTGCGATTGTGTTAAAGCACGGCTTGTTCTACGTTAAGTCGTTGGTATTAAAGAAAGAAGACGGGACGCCACTGGTGAAATGGGTGGATTACCGTCCAGTGGCACCGGCAACCAAGACCTTCCGTGACCTGCGCAAGAAATCCGGTAAAGACGTGGCCGGCTGGATCATGATCGACACCAAATACGAAGGACGTGTTATTGCGGAGTACCAGGCGGTTGGACATTACATTGGGCTTGCGAACGAAGACCTGATTGATATCCTGACTGCCCTGGCCAATGACCGTCGTCCGTATTACTGGGAGAACATCAAAGACCTGCCTACGGCGTTCCCACCGGCGTACCATGTGCACAACGTGGCTGACTTCTATCACTGGCTCCCCGCGACCAAAGCGCTGCTGCGTTATGCGTCTGCACTGGAGAACCTGAGTGCGTTGCCAAACCTTGACGACTTCGTGCCCGTACTGAACACGTTGCGTGACACCATCACGGCCAACTATGAAACGTTCTTTACGAAGCTGCAGGATCACCGTCGGGTCTATTCAAACCCGCACAAAGAGGTCAGCACGGCAGTGCCAGATCTGAATCTGCTGAAGAACTACCCGATGGCAACATTGTCGGAAGCCCTCAACGGAAACACGGGTCGGTATATGTCACCGTCGATTGCCTCTCAGGCTGCGTATCAAACGCTCTTGAAGAACGACAGTGGTGTGGTGCACATTGGTCGTGTGCCGATGCTGCAGTTTGGCGATCTGACCACGAACCCGATTTCTTACACCGCAACCGGGTTCCAGTTGAAGATCAATGAAACAGTACCTGCCATCATGGCCTCTAAACAGTTCACCCTGCCAATCACCACGATTCGCTTGAGTGACTGGGTAGCCGCACCGGCGAACAAAACGCTCTTCCTTTATGTGCGTATTCGTAACGGTCAAGCGTCGTATGAAGTGGCATCTGCAGCATCTCCAGAAACCACCACGTACATCAACGTTGGGTCGATCACCACCAACGCAACCGCGATCACCAACGTTGCCATTAACAAATTGTCGGGTATCGGCACAACACGCGTTTCCCCGACCAAGATTGGCTCCGCTATTGCGGTTACCCAAGGTCTGCCGTCTAAGCCCGGCACCTATGCGTGGAAGCCGTAAGCAAACAGGAGTGGTAAATGAACACACCCAACGTAGAACGCTATCCGTTTGATTACACCGGCGAGGCGTTAACTAACCGTGTGGAGAATGAAGAGCACATCATTCCACCGGGGGATAAGAACAAAATCATTGCCTTGCTCGAAGGGTGTGCGTTTAGTGACAGTATTAAGCTGCGCTACCCAAGCGGGGATTACCTGCGCCCCTGGATTGATTACCAGCCGGTTAACCTCTATCCGGAAGCCACCAAGGCCACGGCGGAGTCATGCACCGGGATGGTCATGATCCTCAATGAAGCTGCAGTGGGGAAACTCATTGCCGAGTATCAATTGGTGGGTGGTCAGTACGGTCATAACTCCATGGCAGTTGAAGACCTGCTCTGGGCGGCAACCAAAGATGAACGTCCGGTATTCTGGCCTGACATTCATGATCGCCCGTTGGTCTTCCCACCGTCACCGCACACGCATGACATCTTTAACGAGACGTATGCCTGGGATGCGCGTATCACCCTGGTGGATTACTGGGTGGCATCAGTGCTGGAGAAAGCAGATACTGACCGTGTAGAAAGTATCTTGCGTGCCGTGGATGTCGTGGATGAATACCTGGCCATGCGTCACATGCATGCGATGGAGCTCTTAGAACAGCATGCGGATACGGAAGACGCGCACGTCACCACCAAAGCACAGCTGGGTCTGGATAAACTAGATAACCTGAGCAAGGCAACACTTGATCAGGCCCGTGCCGGCAATCGTGCTGATTTGCGGCTGACAGTAGAAGGTGCGTCCGCTATCCTGAGTGATGCCTTAGAGGACTACTCCAGTAACCTGATGAAACAGGGTATCTTACCCATCAGTCGCTGGGGTAACTTGACTTACCTGCAACCGGGTGTGTCGGGGTCGTTTGAAGGCGCTGCACAGTATCAGTCCCATGACCGCTTTGTTCAGATGGTGGAAGTGGACGGAACGTTTGTGCGACTGCGTCCGGGGTCGAACGGTGTGGACGTCGGGGTTTATTACGACTACATGCCGAATGCGATCACTAATGCAGTCACGGCTGAGATGGTGTACACCAACAACAAGTACACCCCCGCAGCGCTGAACCAGGCATACATCCCAAACCAGCTGATGCAGTCAGACGGTAACGTCATGATGGGGATGATGGTTGAGAAGGCGGCACTGCCGGCTATCAACACCAAGTACTGGGTAGCTATCCTGAACGGAACGTTGGATCACACCAAGCATAACTGCGTGGAAGTGACGAACACCCAGGTGACACTGTCAAACGGTAATAAGCTTGATATGAACGCACGTAACACCAGTGTGTTCCAGTTAGGCGATCGTCTGTATACGGTGACCGGCGCATGGGATCAGAGTAACTACCGCACACCGGGTTCGGCGGCACAGACTACCCGTTTGGAATGGGCAGTTTGTTACCTTGAGCTGGCAACGGTCCGTGCAAGTCAGACGGCGAGCCTGACCCAGATCACCGGCATCACTACCAGCTCACTGGGTCGTTCACGTTCGGGTAACACCATTATTGTAGCAGACCAGATCGCCGGTTATCCGGGTGAAGACGGAATTGCACAGTATAACGGATCAAACAAAAGCTGGAACGCGATTGCACGTGGCTGGGCATCGCCTATTTTGCGCGCCGGCGTGAATACTGATGGTACGGTTAACTTGACCGGTATGTTGGTGTACAACCAGAACAGCCCGAACAACTCGGGTACGGGTCAGTGGGGTTTTCGTCTGACCTTCAACCCATCGAGTAAGCAGGCGGTGATGCAGGACAACCCGCAGAAGCACCAATGGTACGATGATGCAAGCGGGGAGATCACCGGTGTGCTTTACACCAATGGCTCAAACCTGACGCTGCATAACGTGTCACTGCTTCCAAGTACTGATGGGTATTCCGATTACGTTACCAGCCCCTATCTGACGTACGACGGATACATCTTCACGTCAGTGCGACACGGTTCCTCTGGGCAGAACGCTACGTTCAACATTCACAAAGTTAATGGGTTTACTAACCGTGATGAAGTGAATGCGAACCCAGCGAAGTTCACCTATACCTTGCTGCGTAACTTTGTTGACTTCCCGCCGTATGGGTCGAATAACAAAGGTCTGTTGCGTCACCCGCAATTGTTCCCGAATAACGTACTGTTCTATCACGGTAAAGAAACGGTGAACATGAACAGTGTGTCGTTGTATCAGCAATTGGTGGGATCGCCTACGTATGCGTATAAGCTCCTGCAAACCGGTTCAGTGACGGGGTATGCACCAACAAACACCCGAACCTACACCAATATCCCCAACCCTCTTCGTGAGATCATTACTGAGATTGCGACATCGGGTGCGGTCACGACCCATTGCGCGTGTGCGGGTCAGTGGTCACCAACAGGTCCGTCAGATGTTCAACCTGATCTTTCTACCTCGGGTCAGGCGGATGTCGTGCTGAGCGAGCTGAACGCGCAGATCAACCGTGTGGTAGCTGCAGCTAACGTCGGGTTAAGTAACTATAAAGGTTCCTTGGTCATTCCGCGCAACGGCAGTATACCTTTGATGCTGAAAATCTCGGGGATCTTACCCCCAGATGCCACCACAGGTGTGCGTTACAGTTATCACATTGTAACCACGGTGACTTACAACGGTGGACGCACCGGTACGATCAGTGGCTGGTCAGCTAACCTGGATGACATGCAAGCTGGCATCGTTTATACCGGTACGTATGATCTCGGGGTTAACAACCAGATCTTTGGTCACCTGTTCTATCAGGATACCGATGGCGGGTGGTTGTTTGTATTGGGTGGCTTCTTGCAAACACAGACAGTGGGCCCCGGTGCACAGATTGTTCTGGCGTACGGTAAGGTGAACCCTAACGGTCGCATGGGCGGGAATGCCTTTAAGATCCGCGGTGAATCACCTTACGGTGACTTGGGTTCTCGCATCCCGATTGCGTTCCCAGGTAAAGGTATCTATCTTACCGATTCCGATTCACCAGATGCAATTAATGCCCCGTACCCAATTCCGTATGTTTATCAGACGGGTGGTGGTTGGGCGTTGGTTGCTCGTCGCTTAGGCACCACGTTGGATTCGATCATCAACTGGAACTACGGTGACAAACTGGGTGAAGCAATTGTGCTTACCTCACATGTCGTAGAACAGGGCTGGATTCTGTACTTCACAGAAAAAGTGCCGGTGATCCTGAATGGCCGCGAAGGCACAACGGATCTGTCCTCGGTAGACCTGCGTAACATTGCAGCGTCGCCTGGGAGTAAAACGTTCTATGTCTATGTGAATGAGTCCAATGGTAAGATGACGTATGAAATCACCGTCACCGAGAAGACCCCGACCATGCAGTCGATGTTCATCGGTACGATTGTGACGTCTGCGTCTCAGATCACCAAGATCGACATCACGAAGCGCTCGCGTATTGGTATCTATCAATTGTCGGATACGCAAACCGGTATGTCGGTACCTGTGTCAACAGGCCTGCCATTCCAGACCGGCGACTGGTCGTGGGATTCATAATGAGGGTGGGGTGATCCCACCCCACTTTTTCAGGAGGTTACATGTCCAGTTATGACGTACCAGGCTTAGAAGCTGGTTCATGGGGTGAGTTCTTCTCTGCACTGGAACACATGACCACGCGTTTGCAAAGTTCAAAGTTTAACAGCCGCGAGCAAGCAAAAGCATTGGTTGATCAGGTGCAGAAGAGCGCTATTGATAATTACAATTCTGCCATGGCCCAACTCATGCTCCACACGAGTGCGACTGGTGGGATCCACAACGTCGGCGCAATGACCGCAGGCTTAGGCCTGGTGGAAAATATTGCTGCCGCGACACTTGAGCAAATTTCCTCAGGCGGCTTCGATGATCTGTACATTACTGCTGACGGGTTCTCAACGTTAGCGGCCAAAGTGTTTGGTGACTTCTCAACAAAGTTACATTCACAAGGCATTAACCCGATCTCTACGTACGGTGACCTCTCCTGGCTGCCACCTGATGTCTCCGGTTCCTTTGAAGGGGCGGGGATGGCTGGTTCCGGTAATGCCGGTGGGTTTAGCCTGATCGAAGATGACGGTACCTGGATTGGGTTGCGGCGCGGCACCAACGGGACGTCACAAGGTCTGTATTACTTCTACATGAGTAATGCTGAAGACCGCATTGACACAGCGGGCCCGGTACGCATGAACTTGCGTTACTCGCCGACTAACCGCCCCTCAGGGTTTGAGTGCCTCGACACCATCAGTTCTGATGTGGGGGTGATCGTTGGGCAGGGTTATGGACATGCAACGTACAACGGCTTTATTTCATTGACGAACGGCACCATGGATGTAACCAAGCACTATACCGGTTACTTCAATATCCAGACTGCCTTTGGTGACATCGGTGGCTGGGATCCGTTTGCCTCAGCGTGTATGGCGGGTAATTACGTTTATCTGTTTATCCCGACGTTCGCTGCAACCTCCTGGACCGTGCCAGAGGGCGCAGGGGTGTATGAATTCAAAGTCTTCCGTTGCCCTATTGCCCAAATCACGACAGGTGGTACAGTGACCTGGGAGGCAATGACGAACTGGAACTGCACCGGGTTGTGGGGTAACACCGGCGTGACACCCAATGTGCGCATTGCGTCAAACATGGTCAGTGCTAACCCGGCCAACAAACCCTTCATGTTACACGAAGGACGTGCCTGGACTGCAACATACAGTGCGACGCACTCTGGTCGACGCACGATGTGTTGTGTGGATCCTGCAAACCCTAACCAGATCCGTCTGGCAGTTTATCACACACTGTGGTCACAGTTGGCTAACGGCACCAGTGTCATGCCCAACATTGGTTACTCAATGCTGATCAACGTTGGCAATAAAACTGCGGCAGTGGAAGACGGGGCGGATTACATAAAACACGTATCACCGGATTCGAATACCTTATCATTCCAGTCCACTACGCTTATTCCGGCTGACAAACTCACCGGCTTCAACTATGCTGGGAACGTTTGGCCAAATACCCTGGTGACGGCACGTGGCTATATGCTGAGTCGTCTCTCAGGTAACCAGCCCGATGAAACCAACCGGTTCACCCGCACAGAGCTGTCTAACTTTGTGAGTCGCTTTGATGCGTTGCGCGTTGGTAAACGAGTGGTGCGTCCTTTAACGAATGTGCCCGACCCGATTCGTGTGGGCTCGCAGTTTACTAACAACGCCATGAACCCGCGTATGTTACCTGGACTCAATCTGCTGTTTAACGGCACGGCGACCGCACAGAGCGCACAGTGGACGTATGGCCGAGTCAAGCGTTTGCAATTCCTGGGCGATCCAACGTTTAACTACGGCACGATCAACTCCGGCGTGATCAAAGGCTGGGCACCTAACAGTACACGTATAGAGTTCCCGAACAACATCAGTTTTAACCAGGGTGTGTTCATTACGCGTACGGCGTCTGATGGTTCGCTTGTCTGCGATGCGTCTGTTGCCTCCGGTCCAAGCAATCTGTCGAGTGCGGGCACCAGTATCAATAAAGACCTGACTATCTCAGGTTCGTTTAACTGGCAGCCGAATGAAGGGAACAGTATTGCGCTGAGTGCTGCTCGTCAGATCTTGGGCAAGCAGAACATCAGTCAGTACGCCTGGGTGTTGTATGTCCCGCAAGATGTGAACTTGCCGGTATTGATGGTGCTCTCAGCAACCACTGCACGTGATGATGCCATTGGTTTCCGGGCAACCATCGCATTGCTAGAACTGACTTATAATGGCGCACGTACCGGTACAATCACAGGGTATACCCTGAAGCGTATCATCAAGTCACCAACGTGGGATCAGTTACCAGGTGGAGCGTATATCCAGTTTGAAACCATGGCCGGCATCCAGTCGTATAAATGTGCAGATGGCACGTACATCATGTCGATCGGCGTCCCAACGGTATTAGGTGCTTATGGCGGTCAGTACGGCTGGCACTGGTATGCAGCGGTGAAACCTGGTACGAAGACGATCGAAGATAGCACGGTGAAGGAGTATAACCACGGTTACTACCCAACGTCTGCATTACCCTCTGGGTTTGTGCACCCGAACTACGGGCTGTGCATGCTCGACTACCAGACTAACCAAGCGAACTACAGTGCGATCATGGCCATCAATGTCATGGCAGCTACCTACGACGAGTTTGTCGCGTGGCAGCCTAAGCAGAAGTTGATCATCGGGGCACAAGAAGTAGAGCAGGGTTGGATTGTGTACTTCACTGCGGATGCACCGGTGTTCTTGGCAGGGCGTGAATATACGCTTCCCGCCACGAGCATTGATCTGCGAAGCATCGACAGTTCACCTGGCAACAAAACGTTCTACGTGTATGTGCGTCTAGCGGTAAA